>PDWI01012170.1_pt1 | contig 22754 bp, 22 predicted proteins | sample 1430891 | NCBI WGS metagenome assembly PDWI01 (sample SAMN01162508, study PRJNA174530) | Oral metagenome, whole genome shotgun sequencing project. | biome: Marine environment; feature: Marine mammal; material: Swab sample of the gingival sulcus; isolation source: swab sample of gingival sulcus... | reverse complement strand
TTGTCTTGGCTCAGGTGGTTGTAAAAACCAGTCGCCATAATTGATGGTGCTAATAGGGCAATAAATTCTAACATTCTTTAATTATACCATGGTAAAACTAGGGGTGGTTTTGCTATAATTACCGCATGAATATGAATAAGTCCACTATAGTCAAAGTATTAGTTGTCGTTTTAGTAATTATTGGCGTGATTTTTGCCGCTTATCAGGTATCAAATAATAATCAGCAGGCTGCCAAACAGCAAGCTCTGATGGAGGCGGCTAAATTTAAAGCAGAATATCCTAGCGTATCTAGCGGTAACCTGTTTACCTACGCTTCAAAGCAACAGATTTTGGACATATTTGATCATGGTACCGGTGTAATTTTCCTAGGCTTTCCAAAATGTCCGTGGTGCCAGCAGCTAGCGCCAATTGTTGATGCGGCCGCCAAAGAGGCTAAGATAGATAAGATTTATTATCTCGATATTCGCCAAGCTCGTGAGGACAATGACGAATTGTATCGTAAACTATTGAATATTCTCAAGCCGCGTTTGCGTAAGGATAAGGACGGTAACCCTAGGATCTACCTGCCAGACGTCTCAGTGGTCAGAAAAGGTAAAATTGTTGGTCATTTCGTTCAAGAAGTCATGGTCGATGGCAAAAAGTCTACTCCAGACGAATACTGGACAGTTGGCCGACGCGAAAAAGCCACCCAAGACTTTGTCGACATGATCGAGCTGATGAAGGCTAGTGATTTTGATAATATCACTCGTGATGTCGAATCAGGCGCGCTGCTACTAGATGTTAGAACTGCTCAAGAATTTGAGTCCGGACACTTTGAGGGCGCAACCAACCTAGACGTGGCTGACATCCAAAAAGGTAAGAAGCCAGATGTTGATAAACTAACTCAGATCTATGTTTATTGCCGTAGTGGTAATCGATCTTCAGCTGCCACAAAGCTGCTCAAAAAAGCTGGCTTTAAAAATGTTCGAGACCTAGGTGGCCTAGAAGACGTCAAACGCCTCGGCGGCAAATTATAGCCAAAAACTATTGAGGTAGATTGACAAAATATGTTATATTGCTAATGCATATAAAATAACTAGAAAGGTATAAAATGAGAAACAAACTTATTATTGCTGGTTTGGTAGTGTTGGGCTTGGCTGCAGTCACTTATGCCGCCTTCTCACAAAACCTGATCATTAACGGCACTGGTAGTATTGGTGCAAATTGGGATGTTAAGATTACTGGAATTACTCCTGGTAGCTCCAACGGCGCAACTGCTAATGGCGCACCATCATTTACTAGCACTTCAGCCACTTTTGATGTTGATCTAGCTTATCCAGGCGCTTATGCCGAGTACCAAGTTGCTGTCGAGAATGGCGGTACAGTAAATGCTAAACTAGACAGTATTTCTGGTGTTGATACAGCTAACGCCGCTGCTCCAACTGATGTTCAATACACAGTTAGTGGTGTTGTCGCAAACACAACAACTCTAGCAGCCGGTGATTCTAATACGGCTACAGTTCGTGTTGAATGGGACCCAGCTTCAACTGCAGTTGATGATGCTAGCAAAACTGCTACTATCACTCTAAACTACGTACAAGATACTCCATAATCTTGGTCTAGGTGGGCCAAATTAAATGAGACGCCACAGGCGGATACGCGGTCGTAATTGGCCAACAGTATTGGCAATTTTACTTATACCCCTCGCTTTTATCAGCGTGGGGTATGCCATGTATAGCCAGAATTTATCGATCAACAGTACTGGTACTATTCGTCCTATGGTTTTGACGCCTGATTTAGTTATCACCTACGATGACTCTTCATGGGGAATTTATAAAAAATATTACAACCTAAACCCCATCACTATCACTAATCAGGGAAATGGCTCAGCCACCAATTGGTCGGCAACATTTAAGATACCAAGCGACGCTACTAACTTTCAGTGTAGTGGAGCTGACTGTACGGTTAGTGGCGATACGGTGACGGTTAATAGCAATCCCTCAAATAGTTACATCGCAGCCGGTCAATCATTCACATTTTCAGCTAGTTTTAGCAGCTATACTTCTGGATTTGACGATTGGCAGATGACGGTTACTACCGACACTTTGCCGAGTAACGGTGGTCCGATGACTCCACCAACGGTTACTATTACGCCGCGGGGTGCTTGGGGATTCTGGGGGCTTTATTATTCAAGTTTTGATGGGGTTATCACCAATACGCGTGAGACAGCACTTGATTCTTGGCAGATAACTGTACCGTTCTCGGGTAGTGTTTGGAGTATGAGCGGCGCTAGTTACAATAACTCAGGTAGTATTCTGACTATCACTGGAGGTCCGATACCGGCCAATGGTACGGCTGAGTTTTCGACTTATATGACCTTGCCTTATCAGGGGTGGAATTTTAATGGCTATAGCATAGAGGTGACGCCATGAGGTTGGGTTATTGGCGTCAAATTCCAGCGGTGGCTTGGTGGTTACTGGCTGGTTTATTGTTGACTAGCTGGGCCTACCAACTGGCCGTTGGTTTTGGTTGGCTGCCAGCTCAAATCGGACCTTGGGTAATGCAGCCATTTGTCAGTTTACCCTTTGCTGTTTTGGCCTACTTATTGCTATTGGAGCGCCATTCGCCAAAGCGATTAAGAGCTAGGCGCGATAAAACAATTTTGGTAGCCAGCCTGATGGTTCTTTGGTTTGTAGTCTATTTTTTGTCTGGTCTAATTACTACTTATGTTCATAACGCTCTAACTCCAAATCTAGCGATTATCTTGCAAAACGTTTTTAGTTACTCAGTACCAGTCATAGCTATAGAATATTTTCGCTATAAATTAATTCATAGCGTATCACGACGACACATAGTTTGGTTCGGCATGGTTTTAAGCGCGGTAATATCGCTAGCGTGGATTGATATGAAGCTGCTATTCGCCACTCAAGATATCGTCTACTTAATAGAGATGCTGATTCGTGAAGTTGCGGTTATATTTGCTATCAATGCAGCGGCTACTTATCTATCGGCCACGGTCGGTATTGGCGCGGCCTTGGTTTATCGACTGGGCGATGTCGCTATGGTAACTTTATTGCCAGTAATTCCTAGATATGATTGGTATCTTTCGTCAATCACGGCCATTCTATTGGCGATGGCGATTGTTCTGGTAGTTAGTAGATCTTCTCAAAAACGTCATCAACACCACGCTAAGCCACATTTTCATTCTTGGTGGGCTAGGCGTTTGATCAATGGCGCGCTAGTAGTGATATTTGTGGCTGGTTTATTCTTTGTATCGGGTCAGTTTAGATATTATCCAGTAGTTGTGATGTCAAATAGCATGAAGCCGGTTTTTAGTCGTGGCGCCATGGTTATATTGGAAAAAACCGATCCATCAACAATTCGTGAAGGTGATATAATAAGGTATAAAGTTGATCAAACAACAGTAACTCATAGGGTGGTGGAAATTATACGTAAAAATAACCAAATAGAATTTGTCTTAAAGGGAGACAACAACCCCGAGAATGACAATAAGCCGGTCTTGCAGAGTCAGGTAACTGGTGTGGTTAAAGCTAGCGTGCCACTACTGGGTTATCCGACAGTTTGGTTAAATGAGCTAGCCCAGAAAGTAGGTGGCCAGTGAGCTTGGCTTTAAAAAATGAGCTTCGCTCGCCGATCAAGCCTATTATCACTTGGCTGTGGTTGGGTTTGTTGTTTATGGCGGCTTCTGGTGGACTATTTTATTACTTACAAAGTCAAGAGAACAATCAGCATCAAGCTCATCAATATCAAATAGAGCAAAATCTAAGCCCGAGAGTAATTTATAAAAATAATCAGTTTTTTGATGCGAATAGTATCGATCGTCAGGGCTACGTAGCTAAATTAACTGATCAGGTTTTGGCGGATTATTCGTATAATCTAAAAGCTCCAGCCGGTGGCAAATACAGTTTAGAAATTTCAGCTATTGCTGAGGTTAAAGCCAGTCATCCATTACCCAGTCAAGAAGATCCAGCCAAGATCTGGTCGCGTCAGTTTGTAGTTTTGCCGCTCGAGAGGCGAATGCTACCGCCAAATGGCAATTTTAAACGTTCGATAGAGTTGCCTTACGGTAAATATAGTTCGCTGATCAGCCAACTGCGCCAAGATCTAACTCTCGGGCTAGCGGCTGATGTTGAGCTGAGAGTGACAGCTCATTTGACTGGTTGGGTTGATGGCGTAAAGGTTGATAATACTCAGGTGGCCAAGATGGTGCTGCCGCTGGCCCAGCAAGTGTTTATGACTCAAGTTGATTTTGAGAAAAAGGTCACCGATACTATCAAATCAGACAAAATTATTGACCAGCCGATGTGGCAAAGATATCTAGCTATCGGACTGGGGATAGTCGGCTTATTGATGCTAGTCTGGGCTGGTATATTATTGTGGCATTATAAACAAGGAGATTTCGGTAAGTCGTCTTATCGCCGCCAGCTGGACAAAATATATCGTTATCACGACGGCTTGATAGTTCATGCGGCTCGACCAGTTAGCACCACCGGCAAGCGAGTAGTAGTCATGCAAAGCTTTGATGATATCCTCAATCTAGAAGAGGAATTAAAGGTGCCGATTGTGGCTAGTGAAACCGATGAAGATTCAACTCAGTTTATGATTCTGCATGACAACGTAATTTATAGTTATATTCTGGGCAAAAAATCAACCAATCGCTCAGCTAGCAAAAATTAACGCTAGACATTTTTAACCACAAGTGTGATACAATCAAAATAGAAATTATAAGTATAGAGGGAGAGCAGGTGTGGATCAACCAATACATATTACTTCAGAGATAGGAAAACTAAAAACAGTCATATTGCATCGGCCAGGTGAGGAGCTAGAAAATTTAACTCCTGATTACCTGACCAATCTTTTATTTGATGACATTCCATATTTAAAGGTAGCCCAAGAGGAGCATGATGCATTTGCTGAAGCTCTAAGGAGCCGTGGCGTAGAAGTGCTTTATCTAGATCAATTGGCTACTGAGGCGATTGACAACGATGAGCTACGTGAGAAATTCGTTGACGATATGTTGGCTAACTCAAAGCAAGGCTCACGCAGGGTAACTTCAGCACTCAAAGAATTCTTGTTGGATCTACCAACGCACGCCATGGTGCGCAAAATTATGTCTGGTGTTAGAAAAGATGAAATTACTTTGCCGCCAGAGCATCATCAGCAGCTGCACAATATGATTCACAAAGATCGTTATCCATTCTACCTAAATCCGATGCCAAATCTTTACTTTACGCGCGACCCAGCCGCAGCAATTGGTAATGGTTTGACCATCAACAGGATGCACTGGTCAGCCAGGCGCCGTGAATCGCTATTTATGCGTTATATAATCGATCATCATCCACGATTTGCTGGCAAGAATGTGCCGGTTTGGTACGATCGCGAGGAAGAGTTCTCGATGGAAGGTGGTGATGAGCTGGTACTAAGCAAGGATACTATGGCTATCGGTATATCAGAGCGAACTACAGCTGAAGCGGTTGAGACTATGGCCACCAAGTTGTTTGCTGGTTCTGACTTTAAGAAAATTATCGCCATGGAGATACCAAAAAGTCACGCCTTTATGCACCTAGACACGGTGTTTACGATGATCGATTACGATAAATTTACAATTCATCCAGAGATACGTGATCGTGGCGGCAAGATAAATTGTTACATATTAGAGAAGGTTGAAGGACAAGATTATCCTAAGATTTCTCTAGAAACTGACCTACCACATGTTTTGAGGTCAGCTTTGAATCTATCAGAAGTTCACTTGATTGAGTGTGGCGGCGGTGATCCGATCGCAGCTGCTCGTGAGCAGTGGAATGACGGCAGTAACACCCTGGCTATCGCGCCTGGTGTAGTAGTGACCTATGATCGAAACTATGTAACTAACCAGAAACTACGTGAAATTGGTGTAGAAGTTATTGAAGTTAGCGGCTCTGAGCTTGGTCGCGGTCGTGGTGGTCCACGCTGCATGAGCATGCCGATTGTAAGGGAGGACATCTAAAGTGGCACAAAGTCTAAAGGGACGTTCATTATTAACACTAAGTGATTTTACATCTGGTGAGATCCGCCTGATGCTAGATACAGCTCGTGAGTACAAGCGGCTTAAATATGCTGGAATTCCTCATGATATTCATCGTGGTAAAAATATAGCCTTGCTATTTGAGAAGGCTTCGACTCGTACTCGCTGTGCCTTTACAGTGGCAGCTAACGACCTCGGTGCGGCGCCAGAATATTTAGGTAAGGGCGATATTCAGCTGGGCAAGAAAGAAACAGTTGAAGATACTGCCAAGGTATTGGGCCGAATGTTTGATGGCATCCAATTCCGCGGGTTTGCTCACGAAACAGTTGAAGAGTTAGCTCGCCATGCTGGAGTGCCGGTCTGGAATGGTCTAACTGATCAATTCCACCCAACTCAGATTTTGGCTGACTTCATGACTATTGAAGAGCATGTTGGAAAGCTTAAGGGCGCTAAATTAGTCTTCGTCGGTGATGGCCGTAATAATATGGCTAATAGCCTAATGATTAGCTCGGCTATCATGGGGCTTGATTTTAGGATCTTGGCTCCAAGGGAACTATTCCCTGAACAAGACTTAGTTGATAAGGCTCATCAATTAGCTAAAGACAGTCATGGTAAAGTCACTATAACCGATAATTTTGAAGAGGCTCTAAATGGCGCAGACGTAATTTACACCGATGTCTGGGTGTCAATGGGCGAAGAAGACCAGTTTGCTGAGAGAATTAACTTGTTAAAGCATTATCAAGTTAATCAGAATATGCTGGACTTAACTGGTAACAAAGAAGCCAAATTCATGCATTGTTTACCAGCCTTCCACGATGCATTGACTATTACTGGCAAGAAGATTCAAGAAGAATTTGGCTTAGATGCCATGGAAGTCTCAGATGGGGTGTTCCGCTCACCGCATTCTATTGTTTTTGATCAAGCGGAAAATCGTATGCACACTATCAAGGCGGTAATCGCTCTCACGCTATAAAACCAAGGGGTTAAGGAGGCTCCTAAAAAATGGCAAAAAAAGCAAATAATAAGAAGCCTAAGGGTGAACTCGGGCTCCTGTCGTTGACGGCATTAGTTGTCGGTTCGATGATCGGCGGCGGAATATTCAACCTTATGCAAGACATGTCGGCCGAGGCGTCGCTGCTAGCGATTATCATTGGCTGGCTAATTGCTGGAGTCGGTATGGTACTACTGGCATTCAGCTTCCAAAACCTCAACCGCAAGCGTCCTGATTTGGATGCCGGTGTTTATAGCTACGCCGAGGCTGGTTTTGGTAAATTCATGGGCTTTAGCTCAGCTTGGGGTTACTGGATCTCAGCTTGGATCGGCAACGTTTCATACGCAGCCTTGCTATTTGGTTCGGTTGCCTATTTCTTCAGTATTTTTGACGATGGTCGCAATACCGCATCGGTTATCGGCGCGTCAGTTATGCTGTGGTTGGTGGCGTGGTTGATTAACCGTGGTATCAAAACCTCAAGCTTGTCTAACTTGATCGTAACGATCGCTAAATTGGTACCAATTGGTATCTTTGTAGTAGCCATAATGGCAGCTTTCAAGTATGACCTACTGACAGCTGACGTTTGGGGCAAGATGCTCGAAGGCTCACCTGATTTAATGACTCAGATCAAGAGTACAACCCTAATCACCGTTTGGGTATTCATCGGTGTTGAAGGTGCGGTCATATTCTCTGGACGCGCCAAAAAGCGTTCTGACGTAGGAAAGGCAACCTTTATTGGCTTGTCTTTGGTGACGGCTATCTATCTATTGACAACTATCTTGTCTCTAGCTGTACTATCACAACCAGAAATCGCTGAACTATCACAGCCTGCTATGGCTGGTGTTCTAGAGTCAGTAGTTGGTAAGTGGGGTGCCATTTTGGTTAACCTCGGTCTAGTCGTATCGGTCCTCGGTGGCTGGTTGGCCTGGACTATGTTCGCTGTTGAGTTGCCATACCAAGCAGCTAAGAACAAAACTTTCCCTAAGTGGTTCGCTAAGGAAAACTCACGTGGTGTACCAACCACTTCACTAGTCATTACTTCGGTATTGATCCAGCTATTCTTGCTGTCATTCCTAATACCAAACCTAAACGCTTATAGCTTCCTGTTCTCGTTGGCTTCATCGGCTATCTTGGTACCATACCTATTCGTAGCCTTGTTCCAGCTCAAGAGTTCTTGGCAGGAAAAAGCCAGCACGCCTGGACGCACCCGTAACATGGTTATTGGTTTGCTAGCAACAGTTTATGCTGTTTGGTTGCTATACGCAGCTGATGTTAACTACATGTTGCTATCAGTCTTGCTATACGCACCAGGTGCTGTGATTTACGCAATTATGCGTATCTACCAAAAGAAGAAACCATTTACAATGTATGAATTGGTAGTGGTAGTTGTTTTGGCGCTGCTAGCTATATATGCAGTTTCACAATTGGCTATTAGTGGTTCAGATCTAAACTTGATCTTGTTCCCAGCCGAATAATTTAAAAAGGAGTAAAAATGTTTAGTCACGCTATTGTGCGGCGTCCATCGCATAGTCTTATTGATGGCATCAGTCAGACGCCTGAAAAGGGTAAACCAGATTACCAAAAAGCTCTTGAGCAACACGACAAATATGTCGAGTTGCTGAGAAAACTGGGCCTAGAGGTAACGGTTTTAGAAGCTAACGAACAGTTTCCTGACAGTGTGTTCATCGAGGATAATGCGCTTTGTACGCCGCACGGCGTGGCTATTCTGTCATGTCCTGGCGCCGAAAGTCGGCGCGGTGAGTCTGAGCTGCCAGATCTACGGCAAGCTCTGGAGGCTCATTATGAAAATATCGAACAAGTTGTCGGACCTGGAACAGTTGATCCGGGCGACATCATGATGGTTGGTGATCATTATTATATTGGCCTAAGCCATCGTACCAACCAAGCCGCCGCTGATCAGATACTAGATATTCTGCAACGTTACGGTATGACTGGCGAAACCGTCGAGGTATCGGGCATACTACATCTCAAAGATGATGTTGTTTATCTAGATAACAATCGATTGATCGTCGCTAAAGCTTATGAAAATCATCCAGCCTTTGCTGATTTTGAAAAAATAGTAGTTGATGACGACGAATATTATGCTGTCAACAGCTTGTGGATCAATGGCACAGTAATTGTGCCTGAAGGTTTCCCAAAGACAGAGGAGAAAAATGTCACTGAGGTTTTAAAGAAATGAATCAAAAAACAATCGTAGTCGCTTTGGGCGGCAATGCCTTGCAGCGTCAGGGTGAAGCTTCTTCTGAAGCTCAACAAAAAGTTGCGGCTGAAACAGTCCAGAAATTATTGCCCTTGATCGAGGCTGGTCATAAACTAGCAATTGTCCATGGTAACGGTCCGCAGGTCGGTAATATCGTATTGCATGAAGAGGCAGTTAATACTAAAGAAGTGCCTAGTCTGCCACTAGAAGATTGTGGCGCTATGAGCCAAGGTCTAATTGGCTTTTGGTTGCAGCAGGCTTTTGATGATGCCTTTACTAAAAAGCAACTTCAAAAACACGCAGTCAGCTTGATTACCCAGACGGTGGTTGATGCTAACGATCCAGCTTTTGGCGCGCCATCAAAACCAATTGGTCCGTTCTATTCTGAAGAAGAAGCTCAAAAAGTAGCTGCCGAGAAGGGCTACACCGTAACTGAGGATGCTGGTCGTGGCTGGCGACGAATTGTGCCTAGTCCAAAACCAAAACAGATTATTGAGGCTGACGTCATCCGAGCTTTGTTTGAGTCTGGCGTGGTCACTATCTCAACTGGTGGCGGTGGTATACCAGTCATTAAATCAGATGACGGAACTCTATCAGGCACTGCAGCGGTGATTGATAAAGACTTTGGAGCTGCGCTTTTGGCTGATCTATTAAATGCAGATACGCTGCTGATCTTAACTTCAGTAGATGCCGCCAAGATTAACTTCAATAAGCCAGATGAACAGTCATTGGGTGATATATCGAGTGTTGATTTACAAAAGCATATCGACGAAGGTCATTTTGCGGCTGGATCGATGCTACCAAAAACTCAGGCAGCCCTAAAATTCTTAGCTGGAGGCTCTGGCCGCACGGCTATCATTACCTCTCTTGATAAAACCGTTGATGCCATTGACGGTAACGCTGGTACTATAGTAAAATCATAAGCGTAATATCTTAGAGGGCAAAAACAGACAAGAGGGGACTTAAATGAAAAATATGATTGGTTTTACCGGATATGTGGCATTGGCCATAATCTTGGTGTGTGTCGGGCCAGCTGAAGCTGTTCTGGCTGCTCCAGACATTTGTAATCCTAGTACGAATAAGTTTCGCTCTAGTCAAAATAGATTAGTATCATCGCCGGACGACATCGATCGCATCAACCGCTCGATAAATTGGATAAAGTCTATGATGGAGCCGCTACGTAATATTGGTGATGGTAGTAATATTACGCCGATACAAGAATATGGCTATGGCTATCAGGGGCCAGCCGAAGGTACCTTTTCGCTCGCCAACCCTGCTAGCTACGCAGTAATAAACCCTAGTCCAATTACAGTCACATCACCGAGCGATTTAAGGGGTCAAGATGGTTATCGTGGTCAAGCCTCTGGTACGGCTCCAGCTGGTGCAAATCGTGTAATTAGAGCCTATCTGTACACCGACGCTGAATATGAACAACCAGAGGCTGTTCCGGCGGTTGTTAATCCAGATGGAACTTGGACAATTGATCTATCGCCAGTACCAGCTAATCGCGTTGGTGTGTGGCATTTTCGCTTACATGATACCGCTAGCAACACATATATCGGTGAGTCATGGCCCAGAGATGGTCATTACCAAAACCTCGAGATGCAAGCCTACTCAGTCACTGACGCTGAGTATCTAATGGGCACACAGCCAGCTCGTGATGACAATACATTTTCCTTTGCTAATGTCGCTCAGGGTAACAAGCTATTCCGACTGGTTGATACCAGTAGTAATACTATCTTAGCTGAGTACTTTCAGCCAGAAACTCACGGCTTGATAAGGTCATATGAGTACCATCCAGGTCAGGACGGGTTCGGAACGCCACGAGCACACTATACCTACCTATACGATCAGGCTTTGGCTCTCATGGTGGCTGTTGGAATTAATGATCGTGCCATGGCTGATAGTCTATTGGACGGTTTGCAAGCAGTGCAAGTCCCGAGCGGTCAGCCAAATGCGGGTGCTTTTCCATCTAGCGCTCATCAACTTGATCCAAGCAACCAACAGCCAACCCACTACACTGGCGGTAATGCTTTTGTCGCTTACGCACTGATTCGTTATCAAGAGCGATATGGCAATACGAACGGCGTTGGCAATACGCTCAACTCCTTGATGCAGTGGATCTCATCGATGAAAACTACTAGTGGTGATGGTGCTGGGCTTTACAGGGGCGGTTTTAGAAATGGCGCGCCGATCACGTGGTATTCCACAGAGCACAACATTGACCTATGGCATGTATTTGAGCGAGGCGCTCGTGTACTTGGTGACGATGACTATAAACAGGAGGCCAGCATCCTGGCAAAAACTATCGTTAATAAGCTTTGGAACAACTCAGAGGGGCGATTTAATCAAGGATTAAACGATCCGACAAAAGCTTTGGATACCTCGAGCTGGGGTGCTACCTTTCTGTATGCTATTGGTGAGCGAGAAAAAGCTGCATCGGCTTTGAGGTTCGTTGATAACTTTGCTCATGGACAGGGCTATACTCCTTACCTCGACATTCCGGCGACTAATACGGTTTGGCTTGAAGGAACATTTGGCGTCGCACACGCTCAGGCTGTTGCAGGCGATCAAAGCAGGGCAATCTCCACAACTAGAAACACTTACTCATTGCAGTCTGCTAATGGTTCCTGGCAGTATGCAACGATTCCCGACACCATAAATGAGCTAACCGATGCTGACTCTGTTGCCTCTACTGCCTGGTATGTGCTTGCAGCCGGTTATCCCGAGGCAGTTTGGTCAGAATGTATAGCATTAGCCTCCAGATCTAATCAACTCGCTCCTACTGGCGGCTCACAATTGAGCGCCATGGTGTTTGGTTCTGTGTTGGTGTTGGCTGGCGCTGCAGTATTTCGTCGAGAATCACTTAATGTATAATTAAGTCCATGAAGACAATTATTCAAGTTAGCAATCTGACTAAAACTTATGGTGGTCAGGCGGTGGTTGATGGCATCAGTTTTGATGTCAAAAAAGGCGAGATATTTGGCATTTTGGGTCCAAATGGCGCTGGAAAAACCACTACTCTAGAAATGTTAGAGGCCTTGAGGCCGATCGATGGTGGCCAGGCTATTATCGATGGTATTGACGTTTCAAAACAGCCTAAAAGTATCAAGCAAATTATTGGCATCCAGCTACAATCAACTTCGTTTTTCGATAAATTAAACTTACGCGAACAGTTAAATATGCTGGCTAGTTTGTATGGCCAAAAGGTTGATAGTGACTTGCTATTAGAAAAAGTTCAACTGAGCGAAAAAGCCAAGAGCTTCGTTGAAAAATTGTCCGGCGGTCAAAAGCAGCGCTTTGCTATTGCTGCTGCCTTGGTGAATAAGCCAGAAGTTCTATTTCTCGATGAGCCAACTACTGGGCTAGACCCGCAGGCTCGTCGCAACCTTTGGGAGTTGATCGAGCAGATCAGAAAAGAAGGCGTGACTATCGTTTTAACTACGCACTATATGGGTGAGGCTGAATTGCTGTGTGATCGGCTAGCGATTATGGATAATGGCAAGATCATCACTATTGATACGCCGAAAAATCTAGTCAAGCAGCTGCTTGGTCGTGGTTTTAAAAAGCCTCAGCATGTTGAGCAAGCTAATCTTGAAGACGTGTTTATTGATCTAACCGGAAAGGCGATAAGAGACTGATGAAACAATATTTTACGGGTATATTAGGACAGGTTAGAGCTCAGCAAAAGCGTTTTTTGCGCGATAAAGTTTCGTTATTTTTCACATTTCTTTTTCCGTTGTTTTTCTTGATAGTATTTGGATCAATTTTTGGCAATCAAGAAGTTAATTTCAAAGTAGCTATCATCGATAAAGCTCAGACTAAGTTCTCAAAAACTTTTGTTGAAAGAGCCAAGGATGATGAAGACTCTTCACTGAAAATCGTCGAAGTCAGCGGCATCGATCAAGCTAAAGAAAAGATGAAACGATCAGAAATTGATGGCATTATCGAACTAACTGAAGGCTTTGGTCAGGCTAGTGCTGACTCGGCGCCAAAAGGTACACTAAAAGTTTTATACCAAAAAGGGTCTGATCAATCAGGTCAAACTTTGACAGCTATCATGGGACAAATAATTGGCGGCATCAATCGCGGTATGGGTCAGCCAGAGCCACCGTTTAAAGTCGAGTCTTCGGCGGTCGGTGATGAAGCCTTGAAGCCATTTGATTACACGTTCACCGGACTACTAGCATTTAGCTTGATGAGCATGGGTATATTTGGCCTAGCCAACAGTATGCCGACCGAAAAGCAAAACGGCTCATATCGAAGACTAAGGGCGGCGCCATTTACAGCTGGACAGTTGATTATTTCTACGTCAATTCACTACACACTGATATCGCTAGCCAGCGTAGTGTCGATGCTGATAGTCGGTCTGGCTATGTTTAAGTTTAATATGACTGGTAGCTGGCTACTGTTTACTGGCTTTACTGTCCTGGCGGCTTTGATGACAGTTGGATTTGGTCTATTGGTCGGTTCTTGGGCCAAAAACGATCGCCAATCAGCACCAATTAGCAACCTGATAGCTTTTCCGATGATGTTCCTATCGGGCGCTTTCTTTCCAACCTTTCTATTTCCAGAGTGGCTTCAATCAGTGTCTAAATTCATACCCTTGAGCCCAGTGGTAGATGGACTACGCTTGATCATGACCGAAAGCGCTTCGTTAGTTGAGATTCTGCCACAAATTGGAGCTTTAGGCCTATGGATACTAATAGTTTACGCCCTAGCCATAAAGCTATTTCGTTGGGAATAACCACTACTTTGGTATAATTGGGTTATGACTATTCAAGATCTCATCGACGCATTTTTTCAATTAACAGCATCGCCATTATTTAAGATCGGTTTAATAATCGTACTTGCCGAAGCGGTGATCATCGCTCTGGCGGTTGTTTCCAAGCGAGTGATTCGCCATAGCGTCAAAAGAAGCCACTTCAATACTCGGCGCGAAGAGCTTCAGCGCGAGAAGACTTTGATATCAGTATCTTCAGCCTTTGTTAAAACGGTTGTCTGGCTGATCGCCCTAGCTTATTTCTTGATGGTTTTAGGAGTAAACCTCGGACCATTACTAGCTGGTGCTGGTGTAGCTGGCGTGGCACTTGGTTTTGGCGCTCAGCAGCTGGTTCGTGATTTTCTAGCTGGTGTATTTATCGTTTTGGAAAATCAATATCGAGTAGGCGACATCCTTAGGGTTAATAAGGATGGTGTATCTGGCCAGGTTGAGCGAATAACTTTGAGGATGACTCAACTACGTGATCTTGAAGGTAAAGTTCATTATATTCCTAACGGCGAGATTAAGGTTGCAACCAATATGACCATGGAATTTGCCCAATTTGATGTTGAGCTTGGCGTAGCCTATGATAGCGATCTAGACAAAGTTGAAGAAGTTATAAATAAGGTTGGCCAAGACTTATTTGAAGACAGAGACTGGGAGGGTGTAGCTTTAGAGGCGCCACATATGCTAAGGGTTGAGTCATTTGATGATTCTGCCATTACTGTCAAAATAGTTTGTAAGACCGCACCGATCCGTCAGTGGGAGGTTAGGGGCGAATTCTTGCGCCGCCTGAAAAAGGCCTTTGATAAAGAGGGTATAGATATTCCATTCCCTCAGCGAGTCATACATATGCGAGGCGAATCTAAATAGCTTTAGCGAAATCGTTCAAACTAAAGTATAATGTGAATTATGGCGGTGGAATACTTTGAGCGTCAGGCTTCTGATCAACATCTAGAAAAGGTAAATCGACTTACTGGCCGATCGTGGGTTTATATCAACGGTCCTGGGGTTGATTTTGCTGAAGTAGCCGCCGAATTTGGCCTAGATCAGAACATCATCAGTGACGTCGGCGATGATAGGGAGCTGCCGCGCCGAGAGTTTAAAGACGGCCAAGAGTATATATTTATGCGTCCACCGGTTGGCGAGAGTGACTCGCCTAGAACCGTGCCGCTACTTAGTATCGTTGGTCCTAAGCACTTAATTACGATTGATCCTAAGTCGAAATTTTCGCCGCTCGAAACCGATAATTTCATGATTAATCAAACCCCGACTAGCCTATTAACAGCTAATCTAGCGGCTATAGTTTCTAGCTATGACGGTCAGATATATAGTCTAACCGAAAAGATCAGCAGCGCTCGTAAGCGCCTGAGTCGTCATGAGGTTAAGAATGCTGACTTCGTTAGGTTTGTAGCTATCGAAGACGCTCTGGGCGAGTATCAGACCAACTTAGAGTGTATGTTATCAGTCATCAACCAATTGATAGACAATCGCCATAAATTATTCAAACCAAGGGACATAGAGGCGCTAGAGGACATCGTCCAGCATTTAGGGCAGCTAATAGTTTCGATCAAATCTAGCTTGCGCACCATCAACAGCATCCAATCAGCTTATTCAACCATTGCCAACAATACCCTAAATCACCGCATGAAGATCCTCACCTCTATTACCATACTCTTGGCCATTCCTAACGTTTTTTATGGCATGTATGGCATGAACATCGCTTTGCCGATCCAGAGTGAGTGGTGGGCTTATCCGGCCATTGTTGGTTTTACGCTGGTTTTGATTTTGCTAGTTTATACAATTGCTAGGCGATTTCGCTTATTTTAACAGAGGTAAATAGATCTTAACGTTTATACTTGACCCGCCTGGGTCACTTTGTTAGTATGGTTGATGTGTCTTGCGCCGAAGCATTAAGGGAGTACAAAACACATGCCAATAGCAATCAACTTTGTGTCATCTCGACGCAAAAAGATCGCGGTGGATGTGGTGCCTGCCGAATGGCAAACATACATAGCACAGTAGTGTAAAAACATAAAACCACCTCAAGGCACCGAGGTGGTTTTAAATTTGTCTTTTTCTAGTCTACTTTAACACCAGCTTCGTTAAGGGCTGATTTGACGCTGTCTTTTATATCACCCTTGTCTTTTAGGCTGACGATTTTGCCGTTAATTACAAATGTTGGTGTAGCGGTAACGTTGTGGATACCACCAACTGCTAGGTCAAAATCGATTTTCTTCAAAACTTCAGGACTGGCAATGTCTTTAGAGAATTTGTCCTGATCTAATCCCAATTCCTGAGCGTATGAGGCAAATAGCGGTGTGCGATCTTTGGGCGAAGCACTGGCCCACTGTTTCTGATTTTTATACAGCAAATCATGCATTTGCCAGAATTTGCCCTGTTTGCCAGCTGCTTCGGCTACTGCCGCTGCCGCCCTGGCGTTAGGATGGATGCTGCTGATTGGGTAATTTCTAAAGATTAACAGCATATGGTCTTTGTATTCTTCGGCTACTTTCTTGGCCTCTGGTGCGGTCGTACTACAACCCGGACACTGATAATCGCCGTATTCTATCATCACAACTTTAGCTGATGGGTTGCCTAAAGTATGATCTTCTATCTGACCATTGCGTCCATCCGCGCCGATAAATTTAGACGCTGTTTCTTGATTAATATCACTAACATTTAGACGGTTTTGAGATGACATCCAGATCATTCCGCCGATAATGGCCGCCACCATGAGTATAAAGATGGCCCATTTTTTACTATCCATAAAGTAACCTCCAGTTTTACTCTGGTCATTGTAGCATGAATTGGGTTACAATATAAACATGACAATATTTTTGAGCATAATTTATGTTATCTTGCTGATCCTGCTACTGATTGTCCTGGGTATCCATCCGCAACTATCTTCACACAGTCGCTTTGAGCTGCAGCGTCGGTCCAGAAATGGTGATGAAGAGGCTACTTTACTGCTGAGACGTCATAAATTAATGCGCGATTTATTCTCATTACAGCGCGTAGTTGCGGCCCTATTGTTGGTTATTTTGAGTGTTCTAGGCGTTCAGATATTTCACTGGTCACTTGGATTTTTGATCTCGCTACTAATCGCTCTGGAGTCAGGTGCAGTAGCTAGGATTGAAATACTTCAGCGTTATTCTCAAAAAATATATCAAAAGATCGAGGGTAAAATTTTGATGTTAATCGAAAAGCACCCAAATATCTTTTTGGCAATTCGTTCAGTCGCCCCGGTGCCAAACGATGCTTATGACATCGAGTCTAAAGAAGAGCTGATAGATATGGTCGAGCAATCAGGTGAAGTTTTGTCTAATGATGAAAAGAAATTGATAATCAATGGCCTGACATTTGATCAAGTTTCAGTTGGCACCGTCATGACGCCAAAAAGCATGATAGATTCAGTCAAGCATAGAGAACTGCTTGGTCCACTGGTGCTTGACGATCTACACAAAACCGGCCACAGTCGTTTTCCAGTAATTAAAGAAGATATGGATCACGTGGTTGGCATTTTGTACATTCAAGACCTACTAAAGATTGATCGAAAATCAAAATCACAAAGAGCCGAAACTGTGATGGACAAAAAAGTCTATTATGTACGCGAAGACCAGACCTTGCAGCACGCACTAGCGGCCTTTTTGCGCGTTAAGCATCACTTGTTCATCGTTGTTAATGAATATCGCGAGACGGTTGGTATTTTGAGCCTAGAAGATGTCATAGAGGCTTTGCTGGGTCGCAAAATTGTTGACGAATACGACACCCACGAAGATCTGCGAAAAGTTGCTGAACAAAATCCACACAAAAACAATAAAACTCGCAGCAGTGAAGATATAGTTTAAATTCGCCGCACTCGTGGTATAATAACAGATATGCAAAATAGAATTCTAGCGGCTGACACGCCGCAAAAAATTGGTGAAATGGTAACGGTCAGCGGCTGGGTGCAGACTCGGCGCGATCATGGTGGTCTGATTTTTATAGATTTACGCGACCACACAGGACTAGTTCAGCTGGTGATAAATCCTGACGATCAGCAACTTTTCAAAATTGCTGAGAGCTTGCGCGATGAATTTGTCATCAGCGCCCTGGGTCAGGTCAAGCAACGTGGCGAAGGTCTGGCTAATCCAAACATTGCCAGCGGTGAGATCGAAATAGTTGTCGAAAAATTAGATATTTTAAACCGCTCCGAAACCTTGCCGATTCAGCCGTTCAATCAAGACCAGCAGGCTAACGAAGAACTGCGTTTGAAATATCGCTATCTAGATCTACGCCGACCAAAGATGCAGCAAATGCTAGCTCGTCGAGCCGAGATGTTCAAGATCATCCGTCGCTACGTTGAGGGTCTAGATTTTACCGAAGTTTCTACGCCGATACTAGCTAACTCTAGCCCAGAAGGCGCACGCGATTTCCTGATCCCAAGTCGTTTGCACGAAGATAAATTTTACGCTCTACCGCAAGCACCACAGCAGTTCAAGCAACTATTGATGGTTGGCGGTGTGCCGCGCTATTACCAAATGGCAGCTTGTTTTCGCGATGAAGATCCTAGGTCGGATCGTTTATACGGCGAATTCTACCAGCTTGATGCTGAGATGAGCTTTGTTGATGACGGTGAAGTCGTGCGTCAAACCTTTGAGCCACTAATCAAGCAGCTTTCGACTGAATTTGCTGGCAAAAAACTACTTTCTGAAACTATCCCGCGCATCCCATATGTCGAAGCTATGGAAAAATACGGTTCGGACAAGCCAGATTTACGCTACAGTATGGAGCTGATCGAACTAACTGATGTTTTCGAAAACACCGAGTTTGGCGTCTTCAAACAAGCCGAATGCATCAAGGCGATCTGTGTCAAAAACGGTGCTTCTTTGAGTCGCAAACAAATCGATAAATTCACCGAGGTCGCCAAAGAACAAGGCGCTGGCGGCTTAGCCTACATCATCTACGAAGGCGAAGAGGCTAAAAGCCCAATTGCTAAATTTTTGAGCCAAACCGAGTTAGACGAGCTAAAGCAGAGAACTGGCGCTGAGTCTGGTGATGCCATCTTCTTTGGCGCTGACAAACGCTCAGTTGTCAACCAAGTTTTAGGCAAATTACGCGATAGCTTTGCTGAACATTTTGAGCTAAAGGATCCTAATGTGATCGCTCTATGCTGGATTGTCGATTTTCCGTTTTATGAGATCAACGAATCAACCGGCAAAGTCGACTTTGGACACAATCCATTTAGCATGCCAAAAGGTGGCCTTGAAGCTGTCCAAGCCGCTGAAACTGATGAGCAAAAATTATCGCTACTGGCCGATCAATTCGACATGGTGATGAACGGCTACGAGATCTGCTCTGGCGGCGTGCGCAACCACAACCCAGACGTACTTCACGCTGTTTTTGCCAAACTCGGCTTTAGCGAAGAGTATGTCGAGCAGAAATTTGGCGCCATGATCAACGCTTTCAAATACGGCGCGCCGCCACACGCTGGCTTGGCCTACGGCGTTGACCGCATGTTTATGGAATTAGTCGGTGAGTCAAACATTCGCGAGATAATCGCCTTTCCAAAAAACGGCAACGGCGTCGACGTCATGATGAACAGCCCAAGCGCCGTCGACCCAGAACAGAAAGCTGAACTCGGACTGTGATATAGCCTCGATAAAGCAGGCTAGTTGATTTTCTGGCTGTCCACTAAACTTGTGGCGGTTTGGTACTTACTACCGACTTTTTCGGCAGCCATATTTATCCAGTTATCTACAAATTTCTTACCGGCTGGTGACAAAACCGCGTCGTGAGTTGCAAAAGCTTTTTCGGGCTTGATCTCCATCAAAAAGTTCATCGCCTCGGCGGTCTTCAGCCACGGTGCGGCTATCGGCAAGGCCAGGATTTTGACCGGTTTTTCTGGCAAAGTTAGCGAGTCGCCTGGATAGTAGATCTCGTCGTTTATCATCACGCCTAAGTTTTTACAAATTGGCCAATCTTCGTGAATCGGTCTATGTGCTCCGCCGAAAAATTCCAGCTTGAATGATCCGACCTCGACAGTCTGCCCAGCCGAGACAAATTTGGTTTGGTTGGGCTGTCCAGTCTCGACGTCATCGATTGTATAGATTGTTAATTCTGGGTTTTGCTCGACGATATCGTTAATCAAATCTTGATCTATATGATCGGCGTGTTGGTGAGTGATGACTACGCCAATAACGTTTTTGGGCATGACAAAATCAGTTGTCAATACGCCAGGATCTACTACCAGAGACTGGTCTTCTAAATTGACACTAAAACAGGCGTGGATAAATTTGGTTATTTTAAGCTCACTATTCATAAGCTATATTATACAGATCAAACCATTCGAGTGAAAGTTTACGTTGCGCATATGTGCAAGTCGAATCGTCCACTCAGTATAATAAAGTATCTCCAACCAACCAAAGCTAATCAACCCTAGCTTCGGCAACGGCCTTTTTGCCGATGACGACCAGGTGCTTGTTGCGATAATCACTCAGGCTTTTGTGGCTGATGCCATTTTGCTTGATGAAATTGCTAATTCTCTCTGAGCCCACGTAGTGCGGCAGTATGACATAACTAGCCCCAGCTTCGTATAATTCAGTAGCATCTTCGTAGGTCAGGGCGTGGCAGATGTAACTAGCGTTTTTATTATTTTTTCTGATGTATTTTAGAACACTCAGGTTCATCTCTAGATCGTCGACTGTGCTGACGATGACTTTAGATGAGCCTATATTTATCTCCTCTAAGAACTCTTCATCCATAATGTCGCCATAGGCGTGTCGGACGCCTTGTTGTTCCAGGCGCTCGATTATTTCAGGGTTGTAGTCTATTACCAAGTAGCGGAGCTTTAATTTCCTAAATGTCCTGACAAATTCATAACCACCCTTGCGATAGCCGATCAGTATGGCTGGATAAACATCTGATTTCTCATGGGTTTTGTGTAATTCTTTCCTCTCAAATTTACGCAAAACTTTCTCTAATGATTTATATATATTCTTTTCAAATCGGGTTAAGTAAGTCGACAACGCGATAGTTATCAGCACGACTAGAGTCACTAACGATACGGCATTTTCAGATACTACACCTAGTTGAGCGGCGTACAAAACCAAGACGATGGAGAACTCGCTGTTTTGTGATAAGTGAATAGCGGTTTTGTAGCTGGTTAGATTGGTATATTTCATGATCGATAGAGAAGACATGACTAATAGCGGTTTACCAATCATGATCAGCGCCGACAAAGCCAGTGCGGGCAGTAGATTGACGCTGATTGATCCCAGCGAAAACAACTCTCCAAGCGATACGAAAAACAGCACCAAAAAGAAGTCGCGTAATGGTTTGAGCCTAGCCGCCATTTCGGTGGCATAGGGTAGTCCAGCTAGCGCCACACCGGCAAACAAAGCGCCTAATTCAGCTGAAAATCCAGCCACTTCAAATAAGCTAGCAATGCTTAGTCCCCAGCCGATTGAAAACAAGAACAACAGCTCACGCGATGATGCTAAAAACTTACCAATTTTTGGTATGATGTGTGAGCCAAAAACGTATAATAGCAATGCTAAGCCGCCAGCCTCAGCCAGTAGCCAGATTAGCTTGGTAGCTTCGGCATCTTTTGCTAACATAGTTGCCATGATCATAGCTAGTGTTGCCATGATGTCTTCGATTAGCAATATACCGATAGCCAAGCGTCCGTATAGTCGGCCCATCTCGTGTTTGTCCGACAAGGTTTTGAGGATGACGATTGTACTGCTAAATAGCATGGCGTTGGCTATGAATAAGCTAGATATGACGTTAAATCCAAATAAATAACTAACCAAAAAACTAATCGGCCCTAAGAAAATCCCGACGAAAAAGGCCGTTACGATGGCCGGTTTTCCTAAGCTACGAATTAGTTTAGCGTTTAATCCTAGTCCGATGATAAATAACAGTAGGGCAATACCTATGCTACTGAGCGTTTCGAATGATTCGTGCGCCTGGATGATGTTGAGCAGGCTTGGTCCAGTGATTACTCCAGTTAATATATAACCCAGTATCAGTGGCTGCCGTAAAAAGCGCATGATTATAGATACCACGGCTGCCACCGCTATCACCAAGCTAATTTGAACAAAGATCGATAGTTCCATATTTATTTTAATTTACCTATGTTTATATTTTGACACAGATATTACACAAGAGCAATATGGGTTAAGTTATCAATCCGGCCAATAAGTCTCCGGCTGCGTAAGCCAGCAGAGCGGCGATGACGCCCAATAGCACGGTCACGGCAACTGATTTCCATGGTGATTTATCAGAAACGCGACCCTTCACATAGCCAATCGCCACAAAGGTCAAAACTGTACCAGTCGCGCTGTAGGCAAATAGCGTCATACCTTCGGCTTTTATGCCGCCGACTACGTCGATTAAGTAGGGTAGTATTGGCACGCTACCAACTGCCACGAAGGCACCAAATGTAGCTGCGCCAATCACTTTTGATGAAGCTCGCCGCTTGGTGCTTCGGGCCGAATCTTCAGTTTCTGATTCGGCTGCTAAATACGCACTCGATCCCATCGAGAATCCATCTGCTAGTAGGTTAGCGATGCCGAGAACTAAAATGATTGATGATGATATGCCTGCTCCAGCCGACGCCGCCACTACCGCAAAAGTAGTTACTGTGCCATCGACCGCGCCGTATACAAACTCAGATATATAGCGGCGCAACATGTCTTTGGGTGTTTTATTCATTGAACTAATTATATAGATTTAACTATTTTTAGCAAAACTGTTGACAATAATAAGCATGAGTGCTATAATAAAAACA
>PDWI01003333.1_pt1 | contig 22756 bp, 17 predicted proteins | sample 1430891 | NCBI WGS metagenome assembly PDWI01 (sample SAMN01162508, study PRJNA174530) | Oral metagenome, whole genome shotgun sequencing project. | biome: Marine environment; feature: Marine mammal; material: Swab sample of the gingival sulcus; isolation source: swab sample of gingival sulcus... | reverse complement strand
CTTTTGTGTCCGGTGCTAATAAAATTTTAGAACATCAGAGTGAAATAAACGAAATCAATGTTTTTCCTGTAAGAGATAAAGATACCGGAACTAATCTTGCATCCACTGTTCGTTCGGTTATAGATAATATAAAGCCCTATAAGTCTTACAAAAAAACAGCCAATAATATTGCTGAAATGGCATTGACAGGAGCACGAGGTAATTCGGGAATCATTTTTGCTCAATTTCTATATGGTACAAATCAGGAAACGCCAAACAAAAAAACTATAAGTCTGGCGGAATTTGCTGAAAGTCTTCACAAATCTATAGCCTATGTTTATGAGTCGGTTGAAAATCCTGTAGAAGGCACAATGCTTACAGTTATTAAAGACTGGGCAATGTTTATTTATGAAAAAAAAGATTCCGAGTCTGACTTTGACGATGTTTTTATAAATTCTTTGCTTGTTTTAGAGAACTCTTTAAAAGAAACAAGTACAAAACTTAAGGCCTTAAATGGAACCGGTTTGGTAGATGCCGGTGCAAAGGCTTTTGTTCTTTTTATTAAAGGCGCAATTGATTTTGTAAAAAACAGAAATATTCGTAAAATTGTATTTAAGTCCACAGAAAAAATATCACTAATTCATAATGAAGAAAATTCCGGTGAAAATATAAAATATCGTTTTTGTACCGAGGCTATTATAAAGAAACTTTCTTACAGCAAAGATGATCTTAAAAGCTTTTTAAGTCAAAAAGGAAATTCGGTTGTTGTTGCCGGTTCTGAAAAAATGTGTCGCATTCATGTTCATACAAATTCTCCTGCTGAAATTTTTAATAAACTCAAAAGCATCGGAACAATTACTTTTCAAAAAGTTGATGATATGATTAGACAAAATGAAATTGCAAGTAATCGCAAATGGAATATTGCATTAGTTACAGATTCAAGTTGTGATTTACCGCAAGAATTAATAGATTTTTATCAAATACATATGCTTCCTATTAGCTTGAATTTTGGTGAAAACCACTATCTGGATAAGGTAACAATTCAAGCTAATCAATTTTACGATATGTTAGAAAATGAAACTGATTTTCCGAAGAGTTCACAAATTAACGAGCAGGCTTTTACAAATCTTTATTCACATTTAGCATCTCATTATGATGCGATTATAGCTTTGCATTTAAGTAAAAAATTTAGTGGAACCTATGCAAATAGCGTAAAAGCCGCACAACGAATTTCTAAAGAATTTAATAAAGAAATTCATGTTTTTGATTCAAAAAATCTGTCGGGAGCTTTGGGTTTATTAGTTTTGAAAACTGCACAAAATATTGAGGCAGGTTATTCTCTTGAAGAAAATCTCCACGAAATAAAAAAGAATATTAGTCAAACAAAAATTTTTGTAAGTGTAAAAAATTTAAATTCTATGATAAAAGGTGGGCGAGTTTCCGTACAAAAAGGCTTTATAGCAAATCTCCTGCATCTAAATCCTATAGTATCTATGGATGAAACCGGTAAGTCGCTTTTATTCGGAAAATCATTTGGTCAAAAATCAGGCATAGAAAAAATATATAAGCATATTGCAAAAATTAGTCATGATAAGAAAATATGGAATTATATTGTTTTACATGCAAATAATTCGGAAGAGGCTGATAGAATTGCAAAAAAGATGACTGAAATGATAGGTAAAAAGCCGATTGCGATTGTTAACATTTCTCCGGTTATTGGCATGCACGCAGGAATCGGGGCCGTTTCCATTTCACTATTATTTGATACTTAATTCTGAATTTGTTATAATTGAATTCGGGAGTTTAATTTTATAACATGAAAATATCATATCAAATAGCATTTATATTCTTCTCATATATTTTAGGCTCTATTCCATTTGGTTATCTTTTAAGTAAACGCTATGCGGGCAAAAATATTATGGAAGAAGGTAGCGGAAACATCGGTTCTACAAATGTGAAAAGAGTTGCAGGGAAAAAAATATCCATTATCACTCAACTTTTGGATATGTTTAAGGGGCTTTTACCCATTGCCCTATTCTACATTTTTATTGATAAGGAAATTCCTACACACGATTTTTTAGTTTATGCTATGGCTTTGTCCGCAATTCTTGGACATGACTTTAGCATCTTTTTAAAATTTAAAGGGGGTAAGGGCGTAAATACAACGCTGGGTGCATCGATTTTGATAGCCCCTCTACCCGTTTTAATTGCTGTGACTGTATACTTTTTTATAAGATGGCGATTCAAATATGTTTCATTGGGTTCTATCTTGCTTGCAATTAGCTTGCCTCTTAGTGAAATTCTAATTTCCGGATTTAGTCCGAGCTTTTACTATTTTTTGATTTGCATGACTTTGATACTTTTATTGCATCACGAAAACATTAAACGCTTATTACAAAAAAAAGAGTTGCGAGCTTAGTAGTTTTTCAGGTTTAATGGACAGAAGATAACAGAAAGAAATAGAAAAATAAAACCTATGGAAAAAATATAAAATGTGTGTTATAATTTTACTAGTATATAAAACACACTGATAATAAGATAAAAAGGTTTGCTATTTAAATGACAAAAGAACAACTAAAAAAACTTGAAGACACCCTCTGGCAAACAGCCGATACACTAAGAGCTAATTCTGATTTGAAACAATCGGAATATTCAACACCAGTTTTAGGACTTATCTTCTTGAAATTTGCAGATAATAAATACAGTCTATACGAAGAAAAAATAAACAAAGAATTTAACAGATTAAAAGGTTCCCGGCGAGAAAAGACTATCCATGAAATTGCAATTAATAAATGTGGCTTCTATTTACCGGACGAAGCTCGTTATAATTATTTATTGAATCTGCCGGAATCAGAAGATATAGCTAAAGCCTTACAAAAGGCTATGCAATTAATAGAAGAATATAAGCCGGAATTAAAAGACACGCTCCCTCAAGATGAATATTTTAAGCTAGTAAGAAAGCCGGAATATAAGATAATACCAAAACAATTGCTTAAAAACTTTGCAGATATACCTAAAAATGCTGGTGGAGATATGTTCGGACAAATTTACGAGTATTTTCTAGGTAAGTTTGCTATGGCAGAGGGTCAAGGTGGGGGAGAGTTTTTTACTCCGCGCTCAGTAGTAAAATTAATGGTTGAAATTATAGAGCCTCACAATGGAACCGTTTTTGATCCTGCTTGCGGTTCAGGTGGTATGTTTGTTCAGTCTGCTAAATTTATTGAAGAAAGAAAAAAAGCGGAAGAAGATACAAGTCTTTTTGTTTATGGAGTAGAGAAAACTCTCGAAACTGTAAAGCTTGCAAAAATGAATATCGCTGTAAATGGCTTACGCGGTGATATACGCCAAGCAAATAGTTATTATGAAGATGTACATGAAAGTTTTGAGAAGTTTGATTATGTACTGGCAAATCCGCCATTCAATGTGGATGATGTAAATTTGACAAGGGTTGAAAATGACAAACGTTTCAACACCTACGGGGTGCCTCGAAATAAAATAAAAAAGAAAAAATCTGGGAAAGGAACCGAAACAGTTCCAAATGCAAACTACCTTTGGATAAATCTTTTTGCTACATCGTTGAAAGAAAAGGGGCGTGCTGCATTAGTTATGGCAAACTCAGCATCAGATGCCCGACATAGTGAAGCAGACATAAGAAAAACATTAATAAAAAACAATTTAATTTATGGAATGCTGACTCTCCCTTCAAATATGTTTTATACAGTTACTCTTCCGGCAACTCTTTGGTTTTTCGATAAAAACAAACAGGATAATAAGATTCTGTTTATCGATGCCAGAAATGTATTCACTCAGATTGATAGAGCTCATCGAGAATTTAGTGGAGAACAGATTCAGGACTTAGCTATTATCAGCCGTCTGCACAAAGGTAATAGAATGGCCTTTGTAGAATTGGTCGATGAATACTTTTATAAAGGATTTGAAACAATAAAAGAACATCAACCTCACCTTTTGCTAGTAGCTGAAACAGTAAGTAATTTTCTAAAACAAAATAATAGTGATGAGGTTCCTGAATTTAATCTTGTTCTAAAAGAAATCGATTCAAGCATAAAAAAATATAATAAATATAAGAACAAGATTGATCTTAGCAATATTGAATCAGCAAACAAACAGCAACATGACTTAGCAGAAAAAATCCACCCAATCTTTGTAAATTTGCATACACTTTTGAAAGCTGTAGATAAAAGTATTCGCCATATTGAAAAAGATCAAAGTAAAAATAAGAGCTGGAAAACCTTAAAAAGTGAATTGGAAAAACTGCATAAGGAAGTAAAAGCCTCTGAATACTTTTTTTCCCATATCAACTGGTTGCATGAGCGTTTTCCAAAAGCAGAATATGAAGATGTTACCGGCTTGTGTAAATTGGCATCTATAGAAGATGTTGAAGAGCAGGAATATTCCCTTAATCCCGGTCGTTATGTAGGTGTTGTCATTGAAGAAGATGGAAAAACAGAAGAAGAGTTTATAGAAGAGATGCTTGCTTTGCATGATGAACTTGAAACATTAAATAATGAAGCCAGAAAACTGGAAAGTGTGATTTCCCATAATATTAAACAGATCTCGGGGGAAGTGTGAAAAATTGGATAAAAGACAAAATCGTTAATTATTCTGAGATAATACCTGGCTATGCTTTTAAAAGTAAGGATTTTATTGAAAAAGGAATTCCTGTTATTAAGATTGGAAATGTAAAATCTGAAATGGTAGATATAGTCAATGAAGAAACACAGTATGTTGAAAATACTTTTTTATCAAGTATAAATACTAAATATCAAATAATCAGAGGTGATATTCTAATTTCTTTAACAGGTTCTCATTTAACACAACCTAATTCTGTTGTGGGTCGAGTTGGTCGTTATAGAGATGACTCAGTTGCACTAGTAAATCAACGTGCAGCAAAAATAGTTTCTAAAAAGAATAAGAGTGATAAAGATTTTTTATATCATCTATTAAGTACATATACTTTAAGAAAAGAAATAGCTCTATTAGCACATGGTGCCGCTAATCAAGCAAACGTCAGCCACAAAGATATTGAAAAAATAAAAGTATTCTGGCCACCGTTCCCCATTCAGAAAAAAATCGCTGCAGTTCTTTCTGCTTACGATGACTTGATTGAAAACAATAAGCGTCGAGTTGCTATTTTAGAAAAAATGGCGGAAGAGCTGTATCGTGAATGGTTTGTTCGACTTCGTTTTCCGGGACATGAGAAGGTTAAGATTGTGAAAGGCGTGCCTGAAGGCTGGGAAGTGAAAAAACTGCCTAAAATTGCTGACATTACATATGGTAAAGCTTTTGATGGTTCAAGATTTAATACAAGTGCATATGGGAAACCCATCATCAGAATAAGAAATATTCCATCATCGACTACAAATGATTACACAGATGAATATGCTGTCGATAAATATATTATTAAAAAGGGCGATTTATTAGTTGGGATGGATGGAGAGTTTCATATAAATCATTGGTATTCCGAGGACGCTTATTTAGTTCAACGTTCCTGTCGCATTAGTGCAAAAGAGACAAGATTAAAAGGATACTTGGCAAAAGCTGTTTATGCACCTGTGAAATATTATGAGGCTATTTTACAGGGGGCAACCGTTGGTCATCTCGGAGCAAAGCATTTAAATGCTATTGATATTCTAATTCCTCCTAAAAATATTGATTTGGATATATTTAATAAATTACTTGACCAAAAAGTCAAACATGTAACAAAATGTAATTTACTAAAAAGAACCCGTGATCAACTTCTGTCCCGCCTCATGTCCGGTAAAATCGATTTGGAAAATATTGATATACAGTTTCCTGATTCTATGAAGGAGGACATAAGCAATGAATAAAGCGGAAAATGAATATATTCAAGGCTTAATAAATGAATTGATCAAATTACCATCTGAAACAGAATGGCTTGAATTTAAACTCAATAATGATAAACCTGAAAAAATAGGTGAATATATTTCAGGGCTATCAAATTCCGCTACATTATTTGGAAAATCAAAAGCTTATGTTTTATGGGGAATAGATGATATGACACATGCTATAATTGGAACGAAATTTGACCCCAAAAAAGCAAAGATAGGGAATGAAGAGCTTGAAAACTGGTTATTGCAACGAACAAACCCTAGAATTAATTTTCATTTTTCTACTACGCAGCTAGATACGAAAACTATTGTCCTTCTTGAAATAGATGCTGCGACCAAGCATCCTGTCCAATTTCAAAATCAAAAATATATACGTATTGGATCATGCAACAGAAAATTGAAAGATTTCCCTGAAAAAGAACGGGACTTATGGAGAATCCTAGATAAAACGCCGTTTGAAAGAAAAATAGCAAAAGAAAAGCTCTCCGGAAGTGATGTTTTACATTTACTAGATTATCCTGCATATTTTGAACTGATGAAGCGAAATCTTCCTGATGGTCATAGCGCTATTCTGGAAGCTTTGTCAAATGAAGAATTTATTGTTGATTGCCCGGCCGGAGGCTATGATATAACTAATCTAGGTGCAATTCTTTTTGCACGCAAGCTTGAAGATTTTCCTACAGTGAAAAGAAAGGCTCTAAGGGTTATCTTATACAAGGGAAATAATAGAATTGAAACCCAGAAAGAACAGGTTGGAGTAAAAGGCTATGCTTCCGGTTTTGAAGGACTCATTAGTTTTGTGACGGCATTAATACCGTCAAATGAGGTTATTAGTAAATCCCTACGCTCTGAAAAACCAATGTATCCTGAGATTGCAATTCGAGAACTTGTCGCAAACGCATTGATTCATCAAGATTTATTTGAGACAGGTACAGGTCCGATGATAGAGATATTTGCCGATCGTATGGAAATAACCAATCCCGGAAAGCCTTTAGTGTCTGTCAACCGTTTTTTAGATACTCCACCAAAATCAAGAAATGAGACCTTAGCATCTCTTATGCGCCGTTTTGGTATTTGTGAAGAAAGAGGTAGTGGTATTGACAAGGTTGTTTTTCAGACTGAACTTTATCAACTTCCGGCACCTCTTTTTGAAGAACCTCCTAATTCTACCCGAACTATTTTATTTGCACATCAAGAGATGGATGACATGAATAAAGAGGATAGAATTAGAGCTTGCTATCTTCATGCTTGTTTACAATATGTTCAAAGGCAGAAAATGACTAATAAATCATTACGTGAAAGATTTGGTTTAGAAGAATCAAAGGGTGCTTTAGTCTCCAGAATAATTATAGCTACATTAAATGCAGGATTAATTAAAAAGGATAATTTCTCAGAATCTCGAAGGGACTCTGCTTATGTGCCTTTCTGGAGTGCATCTAAAGAATTGGAGGTTGTTCTTGACTAAATGTGTTTTCGTCCATTTTCGATTATTGAATTTCCCCTCATATATAGTGCTGTTTCTTAGGAATTTTTACCAAAACAACACTATATTAAGAGTTTATGTGTTTTCGCTCATTTTCACAATAGGGCATAAGGAGGCTGTATATGCCTAATTTTATTTCTGAAGATCAAATTGAAAAAGAAGCAGTTAAAATTTTGCATGAAAAATACGGATATAGAAAAGTAAACTGTTATACTGCAGATTTTGAAAATTTAAATGATAAATCAAATCGTTCATCAAAAGAGGATGTTATTTTTATAGATATTTTAAAAAAACATGCTGTTAAGATAAATTCTTCTATACCGGAATCTATAATAAACGACGCTTTGGAAAAATTCAAAGCTCGCCGTTCTTTCATGTCGCCCATACTGGCAAATAAAGAAGTTTATGCTTTGATTCGTGACGGTATTTCTGTCCAGTTTGAGGGCTCAGATGGAAAAATAGAACATGAAACGCTTAAGTTGATAGACTTTAATAACCCTGAATGTAACGATTTTCTTGCGGTGACACAGCTATGGATAAAAGGAGAACGTTATCCCAGACGACCTGATATTTTGATCTATATTAATGGTATTCCTCTAATTTTTATCGAATTGAAGAATTCCAATGTAAACGTAAAGAATGCTTATACAGACAATCTCACCAATTACAAACGTGACATACCTCTATTATTTAACTACAACGCATTTTGTGTTTTGTCTAATGCCATAGAAACCAGAGTTGGAAGTTTTACTGCCGGATATGAGCATTTTTTTAGCTGGCTTCGTCCTGAAGATGAAGCCGAAAAAGTAGATCGTTCGTCTATATTTGAAGAAGGAATTAGTCTGGAGCGCTTGTTAAATGGTCTTTTTCCTAAAGCCCGCTTACTGGATTATATTGAAAACTTTATCCTCTACTACAAAAATAGCACAAAGATTGTAGCTCAAAATCATCAGTTTCTCGGTGTAAACAAAGCAATAGAGTCATTCAAAGCTCGAAAAGAAAAAAAAGGGAAGCTTGGTGTGTTTTGGCATACTCAGGGCTCTGGTAAAAGTTTTTCTATGATTTTTCTTGCAAGAAAAATTTTTCATAAGTTTACAGGAAATTACACCTTTGCAATTATTACTGATCGTGATGATCTTGATGGTCAGATATACCGAAATTTTCTAGATACAGATACAGTGAGTAAAGATGAAGCTTGTAGACCAAAAGATTCTGCTCAGATGAGGGATTTTTTTGCTAGCAATAAACGTATTGTTTTTACCCTTATACAAAAATTTCGTTATGACAAAGGTGCAGAATATCCGGAATTGTCATCAAGAGATGATATTATTGTTATTGTAGATGAAGCTCATCGTACTCAGTATGCTACCTTGGCTGAGAATATGAGAAAAGGTCTTCCTAATGCCCAATATTTTGCATTTACCGGCACGCCAATCTTAGGTAACGGTGAGCAACGCTATCAGGGAAAAACCTATGACTGGTTTGGTGGTTATGTCAGTCAGTACAACTTTATGCAGTCTATTGATGATGGAGCGACAGTTCCTCTTTTTTATCAGAAGCGTGTTCCAGAAGTCCTCATTCAGAATGACAATCTTAGCGCTGAATTCTATGAAATCCTTGAAAATGAAAACCTTGATGAAAAATCCATGGAAAAGCTTGAAAAAGATTATTCCACAGAAATTCAAATCATAAAACGAGACGATAGGCTAGATACCATTGCAAAAGATATTGTGAAACATTTTCCATCCAGAGGTTATCTTGGAAAGGGTATGGTAATTTCAGTAGATAAATTTACATCAGTAAAAATGTATAATAAGGTTCAGCATTACTGGAAAGAAGAATTGAAAAGTCTTAGGGGAAAAATCTACAAGGCTACTTCTGAAATAGATAAGAAAGAGCTACAAACAAAACTGAATTTCATGCGCTCAGTTGAAATGGCTGTGGTAATTAGTGAAGATGCCGGGGAAGAAGAAAAATTTCAAAAACAGGGATTAGATATAAAACCCCACCGAAAAAAGATAAATGATATAGATGATAATGGTCATGATATTGAATACCGATTCAAAGATCCTAAAGATAAGTTACAGTTAGTTTTTGTCTGTGCTATGTGGTTAACAGGGTTTGATGCCCCAACAGTTTCTACTTTGTACATCGATAAACCCATGAAAGATCATACTCTAATGCAAACAATTGCCCGAGCAAATAGAGTCTCTTCTTTCACAATAAACGAAGTTTCAAAAACCAATGGCGAGATTGTTGATTATTATAATGTTTTTCGTAATATGAAAAAGGCTCTTTCAGATTATGCTATTGGTGATGAAGATGAGAAAGAAGCGCCGGTTCGTGAGAAGACTAAACTATTTGATCTTCTTGATGATGCTTTAAATCAAGCAAGAATATATTGCCAAGAACTTGAGATAAATCTTGATGAAGCGTTAACTACTGATAAAACCTTTAATAAAATATATTTGTTTAAAAAATGGGCTAATAAATTACTGGAAAAGGATGAGTCTTGGAAAGAATATAAGGTTTATGAAAACACTGTTTCTTCCTTGTATGAAGCTTGTAAACCAGAAATTCTGGGAAGCCAGTTCAGACCAATGATAGCTATTGTTCAATATTTGAGAAGTGTTGTAGAAAATATAATTACTCAAACTGATATAAATGGAGTAAAGCAGAAGCTTGACGACTTACTCGATCAAAGCGTTGTCACTTCAGACGGAGCTTTGATGGCTGCTGAGTGTAAACCTGAGTATCAAATAGTTAAAAAAGGAAAAACTCTTGATCTAAGTAAAATAGATTTTGCTAAACTAAAAGATGAATTCAAACAAAAAGAATTCAAGAATATAGAAATTGCTAATTTACGCGGTTTCATAGAAAAAAAGTTAGAACAAATGATTAAAGAAAACAGCACACGTGTAGATTTTGCTGAAAGGTTTCAAAAGATAATTGATAAATATAACTCCGGTGGTATGACAACAGAAAATTACTTTAATGATCTTGTCAAATATGCTAAAGATTTAAAATCGGAAGATGAAAGACATGTTCGTGAAGGTTTAAGTAAAGATGAATTGGAATTATTTGATGTCTTGAAAAAAGAAAAAATGACAAAAAAAGAAGCGTTAAAAGTCAAAAATGCGGCACAACATCTTCTCAAACGCTTGATTGAGGAACATCCAAAAGTTCTTATTCAGGACTGGTTCAAAGATTCTCAGAGTAAAAGCAATGTAAAAAACGCAATCGAGGAAGTTCTTGATACTGACTTACCGGAAAGCTATGACAAAGAATTGTTCCAAAGGAAAAGCCAAAAGTTATATGACTTAGTATATGAATATGCTTCCAGAGGGCTGAAATGGGCATCGTAGACACGGGATCTGTATAACAAAAAAAATATGAAAAAAGATATAGTAATCATGGATACAGCCATAATCTGGTACAGACAAGATTTGAGACTTGCTGATAATCCGGCTTTAGTTGAGGCTTGCAAGCATGGAAAAATTTTGCCAATTTATATTTTTGACACTACCCCCTCTAAAAATGAGCAGTTGGGTGCAGCAAGTAAATGCTGGCTACATTATGCTTTAGAGTCTTTAAAATCCGATTTTGATGGTAATTTAAGCTTTTATTCCGGACCCCCTCTAGAAATTTTTAAAGATCTTCTTTCTAAATATAATATTTCAGCTGTTTATTGGAATCGCTTATACGACGCAAATTCTATAAAGCGAGATACCGAAATTAAGGCCTTTTTAAAAGAACAGAATATCGAGGCGGAAAGTTTTAACGGCTCACTTTTGTGGGAGCCTTGGTCTATAAAAAAAGCCGATGGAACGCCTTATAAGGTTTTCACGCCATATTATCGCAGGGGATGTTTGAATGGCAATGAGCCTCGTGACGTTTATGCAAAGCCTGATTTTAAACATGGAAACAAAAGCAATTCTAAAGGTGGTATAGGTGTAGGCAAAAAAATTATAAAAGATAAGGAGTCACTTCCTCTTGAAAAGTTGAACTTATTACCTGAAATTCCTTGGTTCGAAAAAATGAAAAAGCATTGGGATATTAGCGAAAAAGGTGCAATAAAAAATCTTAATTTGTTTATAGAAAATGCTTTGCATGATTACAAAGATGGTAGAAATTTTCCGGCTAGACCTTTCACTTCTAAGCTTTCGCCTTACTTGCATTTTGGACAAATCTCTCCGCAGCAAATTTGGCAAGCTCTAAAATTCTTGCCGGAAGAACAGCACGATGAAAATATGGACTGTTTTTGCAGTGAGCTGGGCTGGCGAGAATTTTCTTATAGTCTACTTTTTTATAACAAAGACTTGCAGGTAAAAAATCTTAGAGAACGCTTTGATAATTTTGAATGGTTATATGATGAAGAACAACTTTTAGCTTGGCAAAAAGGACAAACAGGAATTCCCATAATTGATGCAGGAATGCGTGAACTTTGGCAAACAGGTTATATTCATAATAGAGTAAGAATGCTTGTCGGTTCATTTTTGGTAAAAAATTTAAGACTACACTGGCATCATGGCGAGAGGTGGTTTTGGGATTGCTTGTTAGATGCAGACTTGGCAAGTAATAGTGCAAGCTGGCAGTGGATTGCAGGTTGCGGAGCTGATGCAGCGCCCTACTTTCGTATTTTTAATCCGGTAACTCAGTCTGAAAAATTTGATAGTGAAGGTTCTTACATAAGAAAATATATTCCTGAGATAGCAAAGCTTACAAATAAATATTTAACTAAACCTTGGACAGCTCCCGCAGAGATTTTGAAAGAAGCAAATATAGAACTAGGAAAAACATATCCAAAGCCAATTGTAGATTTAAAAGCTTCTCGACAAGAAGCCTTAGATGCGTTTAAGCAGATATAAATTCTATACCAGTACTCTAATCTTTAGAATATTTTTTGATGATATCTTTTATATCTGTAATCATTTTTGCATGATTATTGGCAATCATTTGAAGCTCTTCCGGCTCTATATCTTCAGTAAGAAATAGCTCATAGGGTTTTACTTCAAGCGCTTTACAAATTTTTGCAAGAGTTGTGGCTGAAACCCACTTTTGTGCATTTTCAATTGAATTGATAAAAGCGACAGAGACATTAGCTTCAGTGGATAATTGTAGCTGGGAAAGACCTTTTTCTCTGCTTATGCGCCTAATATTTTTCCCCAATATTCTTCTAAAGTCATACATGCGCACTATGATATTCCTTAATTTCAGAATTTTCAAATATCTAAAAGTTAAAAAAAATATTCTATTAGAACAGGTTTGGAGATTTAAAACTTATAGTTTTTTCTTATTCTAAATCATTTGACACAAAGGTAAAAAAGTAGTAAAATAGTAGCAGTTTATTTTTTGAACAAGGAGTATATCTATGAAAAAAATTATTAAGATTTTACTTGTTGGTTTTATTGCTTTAGGCTTTATGTTCTCTTGTAATAAAAGTGAAGATGGTGAAGTTTTGAAAGTTGGTATGGTAACTGACTCAGGAACCATTGATGACAAGTCTTTTAATCAAGGAACTTGGGAAGGTATTAAGAAGGCTGAAAATGAACTTGGAATAAAGGCCAAGTATTTAAAACCTGTTGGAACTACAGAAGCTGATTATTTCAAGGAAATTTCAAACCTTTATGATTCCGGTTATAAATTTATCATTTGTCCCGGTTTTAAATTTGAAACAGCTGTATTCAAAGCTCAGAATAAGTATAAAGATGCAAAATTTGTTATCATTGACGGAAATGCTCATCCTGCAAATTCTTTTGCACCTCAAAATGGCGAAAACACAATAGGAATTAGCTTTCTTGAAAATGAAGCTGCTTTCTTGGCCGGTGTTGCTGCTGCTCTACAGCTAAAAGAAGGAAAAGCCGGTTTTATTGGTGGTATGGAAATTCCTCCTGTTCAGAAGTTTAACTGGGGTTGGCAACAAGGTATAAAGTATGCTAACGAACACTTTGGAACAAACATTGAGTTGGATGCTGAAAACTTCATCTATCAGGGTGGTTTTTCTGATATAGCTGCAGGACAGCAACTTGCTGCTTCTATGTATGACCGAGGTGTTACAGTTATTCACGCTGCTGCAGGTGGTGTTGGCGTTGGTGTTATGAATGAAGCTAAAAACAGAGTTCAGAGCGGACAAAAAGTTTGGGTTGTTGGTTGTGATGTTGACCAGTACGACGATGGTAAACTTGCTGACGGTTCTTCAATCATTCTTACTTCTGCTATGAAATATCTTGACAAGGCTTCTTATGATATGATCAAAGCTGACTTGGCAAATAAATTTGAAGGCGGAAAGTCTCTTCTCTTTTCTGTTAAAGAAGATGGTGTTGGTATTCCTTCTGTGAACCCTAACCTTTCTGATGATATCCAGAAAAAAGTAAATGAAATTTATAAAAAAATGAAAAACGGAGAAATCGTAGTAAGCAGTGAAAGAGGCAACTTATTTAAGTAGGTCTTTTTTTAATTAAAATTAACGCAAGTCTAATACTAATCAACGCATAGTGTCTTGATGATAATTGTATTGGCTTGCGTTATCTATATTTAGTAGGGGGTACAGTGTCTGAATTTGTAATTGAAATGCGAAATATTCGCAAAGAATTCCCCGGCGTTGTTGCAAATGACGGAATAAATCTACAGGTAAAAAAAGGTGAAATTCATGCCATATTAGGTGAAAATGGCGCAGGAAAATCTACATTAATGAGCATACTTTTTGGTCTTTATCAGCCTGATGAAGGTGAAATTTTTATTAAAGGACAAAAGGTTAAAATAAATAATCCAAATGATGCAAATAATCTTGGTATTGGAATGGTTCACCAACATTTCAAACTTATTCACAATTTTACAGTAACAGAAAACATTATTCTAGGTAGAGAAGATGGCTTTTTTTTAAACAAGAAAAAAGCAGAAGAAAAAATAAAAACATTAAGTGATAAATACGGACTTTCTACAAGTCCTGATTCTATAATTAGTGATATAACTGTTGGGATGCAACAAAGAGTTGAAATCTTAAAAATGTTATATCGTGATGCGGATATATTAATCTTTGATGAACCCACCGCAGTTTTAACCCCGCAAGAAATTAATGAGCTTATACAGATTATTAAAAACTTAGCCGCTGAAGGTAAGGCCATTATTTTAATAACTCATAAGCTTCAAGAAATATTAGATGTGGCTGATCGATGTACCATAATTCGCAAGGGAAAGTTTATTGATGTTGTAGATGTTGCTTCTACAAGTAAAAATGAACTTGCGTCAAAAATGGTTGGTCGAGATGTCAATTTTAAAGTTGAAAAAGAAAAAAGTAATCCCGCTGATACTATTCTAAGTATTAAAAATCTATCTGTTAAAAAAGAAAAAAAACATATAGCTGTTGATGATTTTTCTCTTGATGTTAGAGCCGGGGAAATAGTTGGCATTGCAGGTGTTGACGGAAACGGACAAAGTGAATTGGTTTATGCCCTTTCAGGATTAATGCCTATTGAATCAGGCTCAGTTTTCTTAAAAAACAAAGACATTTCTAAATTTTCAGTTCGACAAAGAAACGAAGAAGGCTTGGGTCATATACCCGAAGACCGTCAGAAACACGGGCTTGTTCTTCAATATACATTGTCAGAAAATATGGCTATAAAAACTTATTACACTAAAGATTTTCAAAAAGGTTTCTTCTTGAAGAAAGACAAAATGGACTCTTTCGCTCAAAGTATTATTGAAAATTTTGATGTTCGTTCAGGAAAAGGTGTTAATTCTGAAGCCGGTAATTTGAGCGGTGGAAATCAACAAAAAGCTATTTTAGGTAGAGAAATTACACTCGATCCTGACTTGCTTATAGCTGTAAATCCTACTCGTGGTTTAGATGTTGGCGCAATTGAAGAAGTTCATAAGGAGATTGTAAAACATCGAGACAGAGGTCGTGCGGTATTGTTGATTTCATTTGAACTCGATGAAATTTTTAATCTTTCAGATAGAATTGCTGTTATGCACAGAGGCAAATTAAGCGGAATTGTTGAACCTGAAAAAACAACAACACAGGAAGTTGGTTTGATGATGGCCGGAGGAGAAATAGGAGAAAAAGATGAAAAAAAATAAATTACTTATAAGTTTGTCTGCGGTTCTTTTAGGTCTTATTGCCGGTGCGATTTTTATTGCGATTTTAGGAAATAATCCTTTTACGGCATTTTATTATTTGTTCCGTGGTGGCTTGATGAATTCTGAGCGATTTGGAAATACACTCGCAACGGCAACCATTCTTTTGCTTACAGGTCTTTCTGTTAGTTTCAGTTTTAAAACGGGGCTTTTCAATATCGGTGCTTCAGGACAAATGCTAATTGGTGGTCTTTGCGCTACTACAGTTGCATTATTTTTTCCTATGCCTCGCCCTATTCTGCTTATTGTACTCATTTTAGTTGCTATAATCGGTGGTGCTGTTTGGGGATTCTTTCCGGGTATTTTAAAAGCTATTTTTAATGTTCACGAGGTTGTTTCGACAATTATGATGAACTGGATAGCTTATTGGATCGTTTATTATGCTGTTCGATTGCACTTAAAAGCAGAAGTAATTGAAACTGAAAGCCGATCTATTCCGGAATTTTCTACACTGCGTGCTGATTGGCTTAGTGGTCTTTTTGGAAGTGATTATATAAATTATGGTATTTTCTTAGGTATTCTGGCGATGCTTTTTTACAAGCTTGTTTTAGATAGAACAACAATAGGCTATGAACTTAAAGCTGCAGGCTACAATAAAAGTGCGGCTGAATATGCAGGAATAAAGGTAAACAGAAACATCGTTGTTTCAATGATGATTTCAGGAGCTTTAGCAGGTCTTGCCGGACTTTCTTATTATGTCGGTTATTCGTTAAATATGCAGATTGGTGTTTTGCCTTCACAAGGTTTTGACGGAATTGCGGTTGCTCTTCTAGGTGCAGGAAATTACTTAGGCATTGCTTTAAGTTCGATTTTCTTTGGTATTTTGCATGTTGGCAAGGGCTTTATGAGCGCTAATACAAGTGTTCCGCCTGAAATTGCAGATACCATTATTGCTGTTATAATTTATTTTACAGCAACAAGTTTGTTATTCAAAAAATTCTGGGATAAGGTTTTGAAGAAAAAGGTAAAAAAACAAGATACATCGATTGTACAGGAGGTTAATTAATTATGTGGGACACTTTTTCTAATATTTTTCCGTATGTGATTGCTTATACAATTCCGCTATTAGTTACTTCTCTTGGTGGCTTGTACAGTGAGCGCAGTGGTGTTGTAAATTTGGGCCTTGAAGGTTTAATGCTTGTTGGCAGTTTTGGTGCTGCTGTTTCTATTAATTTGCTAGAGGGGGTTCTTCCTCCTAATATGCTTATTCCTGTAGGTCTGTTTTTTGCGGTTGTTTTGGGTATTTTAACTTCAATGTTGCATGCTTTTGCTTCAATTACATTGAAAGCTGATCAGGTTATTAGTGGAACTGCAATAAATATGCTGGCTGCTGCTTTAACAATTTATATTGCTCGTTCTGTTATAGGTTCCGGCAATGTGCGTGTTGATGCAATAGTCAGGCAGGATATTCCGGGGCTTGTAAAAATCCCAATTCTTGGACCGCTTTTCTTTGCACAAACATATTGGAGTACATGGCTTGTATTGTTTATTTTACTTTTGTCTTGGTTCCTTTTATATCGCACATCCTTTGGCTTAAGACTTAGAGCTTGTGGTGAGCATCCCTCTGCTGTTTCTAGTGCAGGTGTAAATGTGCACAAGATGCGATACTTTGCTGTTGGTGCAAGTGGTGCTTTGGCCGGACTTGGTGGAGCTGTAATCTTGGTTACTTATTCCGGAGAATTTAATGGAAGTGTTGATGGCTTGGGCTTTTTAGCTTTGGCAGCTTTGATTTTTGGGCAATGGAAACCTTTGGGTATATTGGGGGCAACTTTCTTCTTTGGTTTTGCTAGAACGATTGCAAATGTTTCACAGGTTATTCCATCACTAAGCATAATTCCACCTATTTGGCTAAAAATCTTCCCCTACTTCGTAACTTTGATTGCGCTTGTATTATTCAGTAAAAAATCAGCAGCACCAAAGGCTAGTGGACAGGCATATTAGTTCTAAGTTTTGTATAAATTTTAAATTTAAAGCTTTGTGTATTATGTGGAGGTTTATTGATTTTGTTAGAAATTAGAAAAAAGAAAATAAGGTTTATCAGTATTTTGCTTCTTGTTTATTTTAGTTGTGTAAATATTTTTGCTCAAGAAGAAAATCAAAATTCAGAATTTAGACAAGATACAAATCGTCTTTTAGTCATTTGGGAAAATGGTGGTCGTTTTATAGAGTTTACAGAATTGGATGAAAGTCATGTAAATATGAGAATTGTTCTAAAGCCTTATTATCGCTTTGTTTATGATGATGCATCTAAAATTAAAGTTGACTATACAAGAATCAAGAATTCGGAATCGCAGTTTTATTTAAAGTTTAAATATGCTTTTAGTAGAGATTCCATTGCTTTACCCGTATGTGTTGAAAATAATAGTTTTTTTACTTCTTTCTATAAAAGAGTAAAATACACTGAAAATAACTCAGAGCCAAATTATGCAAGTAGAACAAACCCAATGGAAGGCTTTTGGATTGAACAAGGCACCCGAGATGGAATTTTGCTTTATCCGCAAGAAATGCCTAAGTCAATAGATGCATATTTCTTCACAAAGAATTCATATATCAAATTTAGATACTGGCTTGATGATTTAGTTTATAGTAAGAAGAAAGCTATAGTGAAAGGTAGCAGTGGGAAAAGCTATGAGTTTCCAAAACTTCTTAAAAGAGGAAAATATGTATATTCCTGTGTAACCAGTAATGGAAGTGTTTTAAGAAATTTCGAAACAGGAGTTTATTCTATAAATGGTGACAAGAATGCTGCAGATGGAAAAGGCTTGTCTCTAACATTAAAAAAACAAGGCGCAGGTCCCGGCTCAGATGCTGTTGCAGATGTCTACCCGCACCAAAGATTTATTGAAATGAAAAACCTACCTCTCTATATTTTAGATAGAGGGCAGGTCTTTTCAATTGGCGATGCCTATCTACTTCGTTCGTCTATTACTAATTTAGATGCAGAAATAAAGGCACATAACTCAAAACGACGAAAGTAATTTTAAAGAATTTTAAAATATAGGCCGCATTTACGGCGTTACTTAATAAAATCCAGTCCTCGACGTATATTTATACGCCTGCGGGTGGATTTTATACATGCCTTGTAACTACAGCCTCTATTTTAAAATTAAGTTTTAGAAAATATATAAGTTTACTATTTACAACCTTACTTAATTGACTTTAGGTATTCTTTCCAAGTGTTGAATTCTGTTTTTTCTTCGTTGAACTTAAATCGGGTGAATGGCTTTTCTTTGGCTGAATTGTAGGTTATTCCTTTTTTGCCGTAGTGTAGCCACGAACCTTCGGGGATGCCGATGACTTCTTTGTGTGGATTTTGTATACAGAATTCTTCAATTCGTTCATCGCGAGTTTCGCCCATGTGATTTTCCATTTTTGCATCGATGTAATGAGCATTTATATGGAACGGCACAAAGTTAAGTGATGGAGTAATGGCTGCATCGACTATGCACATATCGTTTGTGGTACACATATTTGGCGCACAAATAACTGAACCTGCACTCCAGCCCACATAAACAGTACCCTTTTCTAAAACGACTTCTCGGATTGGATTGATTAAGCCGTTATCGTGTAAGCTTTTGTTGAGTTGCCAAGTGTTTCCACCACTTACCATAATTGCATCAGCATTGTAAACAGCTTCTACAGGATCGTCAAATTCGTGTATACCCTTTACTTCTAAATCAAGCCCTTCTAAGCACTCTTTCAAAGAGTCAACTCTTTCGTCGTAGCTTAAGCGAATAACGGCATAAGGTATAACCAAGACCTTTTTCACTTTTTCTTTTTTAAAGCATTTTTTTATATCAGTTAAAGCATATTCCAGCAAAACCTTTGATTCGGGCAACATACCGTTGCTTAGCATAAAAATATTCATAATCAAGCTCCCAATAAGTCTTTTAAAGACTTTGTTTAAAAGAAGTATAGCATTTATTGAAAAAAAATCAAAGAGGTTTTAAATTTTAATAATAAAATCATTGAAAACAGCAAAAACATTATTGATAAAAGATTAAAAAATGTAGTATAATGCTGACTATTCTGAGGTTTTTATAAAATATCAGGATAATGTTTTTAGAGGATATAATTATGAAGAAATATTTACTTCCGGGACTTACTATAGTTTTGGGTTTGTTAATTGCTTTTGCACCATTTGGTTACGCTGAGGTTTGTGGTCCTATGATGAACGGCGGTTGGATGAAGTGCCATTGGATGGGGCTTGCTGTTCGATTGCTAGGAGGTGTAATTGCTGTTTTTGGTGTAATTTCCGGTTTTTCACAAAGATCAAAATTTGGACTTGCCCTTGCTAATATAGTGTTAGGTCATGCGGTTATCTTTTTACCGATGGAAGTTATTGGGACTTGTAAGTCTATAACTATGCCATGTAATGTTTACACAAAACCAACGCTTATTTTGGTGGGTTTAATTTTGATTATAGTGAATGCTGTTTATGTGTTTATAAATAGAAAAGCAAAGGAAAAGTAATGTTAAAAGTTGAAAATTTATCTCGTAAATTTAAAAGAGGAAGTCAAGAGTTTTATGCAGTTAATGATGCAAAATTGGAATTGGACTATTCTGAATTTGCTTATATAGTTGGACGCTCCGGTTCGGGAAAGACAACATTTCTTAACCTTGTTTCAGGAATTTTAGAGCCGACAGCCGGTTCTATCTTTTTTGAAGACAAAGACATCACAAAAATGACTGATAGCGAGAAGAGCTTTTATCGAAATGAGACTATAGGCTTTGTTCCACAAGTTCTTGGAGCTTTGCCTAACTTATCAGTTTTTGACAATGTAAGAGTTCCTTTCTTCCTTTTCAATCGGGATGGTGATGATAAGGGTAGGGCTGCAAGTCTTTTGGAAATTATGGGAATTGAGCATCTTAAGAACGAATTACCTCAAAACCTGTCGGGTGGTGAATACAAGCGAATGCTTATAGCTAGAGCCATGATGAATTCTCCAAAATTACTGATCGCCGACGAGCCAACCGCTAACTTAGACTTGGAAACAGCCGAAACAGTTTTAAGTTTTATGAAGGAAATAAATAAACAAGGAACAGCGATTTTGGTTGTAACCCATGACGATAGAATACTCGATCGAAATTGCAAGGTCTATAGAATGACAGATGGCAGCCTTTCAGAAGGAAATTTCAGCGAGTAAAAGCAAAAAAACGCAAAAAAAGGTAGCATATTCGTATTTTTTATATTGACATTTTTTTTCTATAAAGTTATAATAGGCTAATATTATCTTTGTAAGATTAGGATAACTTTGTTTTGAGGTATACAATGTTTTTTATGGCGAAAAATAAAAAATGTTTTACATATATTTTTATAGTTCTATTGTTTTTGCTCAGTATGTCTGCTTTTGCAGAAAAAGAAAAATTTTCATCATGGACTAGTATTGTAGAACAAATGGAAATTCACTTAAATAAGGCTTATGACTTGTTCGCTAAAGGCGATGGTCGTGGTGCTTATGATGAGATAAATACTGCATACTTTAGATTTTATGAATCTAAGGGTATGGAGAAAATAACCATGGGTTATATTTCGGGAGCTAGGAAGGTAGAAATTGAAAACACGCTTTATGCTTACCGAAAGTATGTAAAAGATCCTAATTCTGACAAGGCAGAAGTTGAAGCTCATAAAGATAAGCTTATTGACATGCTTTATGAAGATGCTGCAATTCTCGATGGAACCTCAAAAAAGAACAATACTTCGTCGGCTGTGGCAACTTTCTTATCATCATTCTTATTGATTTTAAGAGAAGGTATGGAGGCTATTTTAGTTATAGCTGCCATCATTGCTTATCTAGTAAAAACAGGAAAGAAGAAGTATATTTTTTCTGTTTACATTGGAGCTCTTGCAGGTATTGTAATTAGTATTATTTTGGCGATTTTATTTGGCATGCTATCCGGCTCTACTGCAGGTGGTATGGCTCAAGAAATATTTGAAGGCGTGGGAATGTTCCTTGCTGTTATTGTCTTGTTCTATGTTAGTAACTGGATGATTTCAAAGGCAGAAAGTCAAGCTTGGGATAAATATGTTAAGAGTAAAGTGGAAGCTTCCGTTTCCAGCGGAAATAAGTTTGCGCTTATTTTTGCATCTTTTATTGCAGTTGCAAGAGAGGGTGCAGAGTTAATTTTATTCTTTCAAGGCGTTCCAATTAAGAGTTCTGCTGATCACAGAGCTATGATTTATGCTATTTTAGCTTCAACAGCAATTTTGATTTTGGTATTCCTTGCGATCAGATTCTTGTCAGTGAAGTTGCCGTTAAAGCCTTTCTTTATTGCAACGAGTGTTTTGATGTACATTATGTGCTTCTCTTTTGCAGGTAAGGGTGTTAAGGAGTTTCAAGAAGGGCTTGTAATGAGCAATACCAAGATTCCTTGGTCATCATTTGAGCTTGATATATTGGGTATATATCCAACTTATGAAAGTTTTATAGCCCAAATGCTTGTTATTCTTGCTACCATAATTTTCGTTGTTTGGTATGTTAAGAAAAACAAAAAAATTCTTGCGGAAGTAAAAAAAGCTGATACTCTTTCAGCTGATTCTAATTCAAGCGAGAATTAATTAAATTGATTAATAAACTTCATTACGAAGTTATTAAAAACAATAATATATTATAATTACATATTATAATGAAGGAGTTTTTTTATGAAAAAGGTTTTAGCAATATTTTTCGTATTGGTTACATTTGTATTTGTAGCTACATCATGCGATAAAGCTAAAGAAGAGCAAAAAGTTGCTTCTAATGATGATGCTTCTAAAACAGAAGCTCCTGCACCTTCAGACGAAGGCGCAGCTGGTTTTGAAGAGTTCCCTCTTGGTGATGAACAAGAAGTTGGACCTCTAGCAGTTGGTGGTGTTTACTTCCAGCCTGTTGATATGTCTCCTGCAGGAAACAGCTTGTCAAAGCATGAGGCTGACTGTCACATTGAAGCTGACATTTCTGCTAACGAGATTGGTAAAACACTTGGTTATGGTGTTGGTGACTTTGTTCCTTACCTACAGGTTAGAGCTTACTTAAAGAAGAAAGGTTCTGATGAAGTACAAGAAGTTGCTTTCATGCCTATGAACGCAAGTGATGGTCCTCACTACGGTGCAAACATCAAGTTCGAAGGTGGACTTGGTAAATATGACATTAAGTTTGAAATCAAAGCACCTAGCAACGACTACCTATTGCACGTTGATCCTGAAACAGGTGTTACAGGTAGATTCTGGACAGAACCACTTATCGTTGAATTCAACGATTTCGAATGGGCAGGTCCTCAGTGGTAATTTTGTAATTCAAAATTACAC
>PDWI01003332.1_pt1 | contig 22766 bp, 23 predicted proteins | sample 1430891 | NCBI WGS metagenome assembly PDWI01 (sample SAMN01162508, study PRJNA174530) | Oral metagenome, whole genome shotgun sequencing project. | biome: Marine environment; feature: Marine mammal; material: Swab sample of the gingival sulcus; isolation source: swab sample of gingival sulcus... | reverse complement strand
TAAGACGAAATTAAACGGAATGTCACCTGTTAAGTACAGATTACATTCCGCTTAAAATACTAAATAACTTGTGTCCGGATTTAGGGGTTCATATCATAAAATCAAGCTACTTTTTTTATATTTTTTTACTATAACAAAAGAATAGTGCGTATGCGTAGAATATAAGAAATAGAAAAATTTTTGTGAGAAATATTTAAATAAAAATATAAACTATAATCTTTATTTGGTATATAAAAAAGGAATTGAAATATATGTAATAGTTCAATTCCTTTTAATAATTATTTATTATTTTAATTTAGATATTTTGCCTAAATTATATATATTTTCATAACCTAATGTTACTAATTCGTTTGCTGCTTTCCAAGCACGTGCCCCTGATACTCAATAGATTATTATTCTTACATCTTTATCAGGAAATATTCGTCTTACTTCACTTGCAATTTCGGTATGGGGAATATTTATACTTCTTTTTATTTTGAACTCTTCATATTCTTCTTTACTTCTTACATCCAAAAGTACTGCATCTTGATTTTTTAATAAAAACTCAGCTTTTTCCCTGTCAATATCTATTATTGTTTTAGCGGGTTTATTGTACTTTTTATATGCTTTAAATATAAAAAATACTATTATGACTGTTGCAATTAAAGTTATAATGTCTTTACTCATAAATTTTTTTACCCCTTTTAATTTTGGGCATCACAGACAATTCTATCTTTGAATACTGTGTCTAAATACTCTTTAACTTCTAAGTGTTTTTCGTGATCCCTATACACTATATAGTCTTTTTCGTTTGCAAATTTTGTTATTAAAAGAATTTCTCTTTGAAAATCCTGATTAATATTATTTGCCATTGCAATATCTATTTCAGTTAGTTCTGATATATAATTTTTCAAATTTATTAATTTTTCTTTAGCTAATTTAAAATCTTGATCTTTTGTATCTTGATTTTTAAAATTCCAAAGAACAGTGTGTATAAACATAAAAAACTCCTTTCATTCTAAAACTAAAGCTTACTAATTAATTATGCCATATTTTTATGTTAAAAGCAACTGTTATACAAAATTTTGTTTAAAGATACTTATGTTATTTATAATTCGTGTTAAATTTATATAACTATATTGTTTTTATTTAACTTTTATGGTAGTATAATCCATATAAACTAATAGTTAGGTAGGAAATTATGGGTAATAAAATTGGTCATATCAAATCATTTGATGGAATTAAAGCTATTGCTATTTTAGCAGTATTTTTTTATCATCTTATGCCTTCATCTTTTGTAGGGGGATATTTAGGAATAGTTATATTTTTTGTATTATCTGGATATCTTAGTTTTGAAAAAGCTATGAAAAAAGGAAAAATCAAATCATCCAGAGTGGGTATAGTTTTTTGCTCTATTATGAAGAAAGTAAAAAAATTATATCCACCTCTTATTTTGATGTATTTTTTTGCCTTTTTAATTATGTTGGTTTTTACTAGGGGAGATATTGGTGCTAATGCAGTTGAAATAAGGTCTGGTATTTTTTCCGTAAGCAATTATGCACAGATTTTTCAAAATTTCTCATATTTTGATAATATAGGTAGATTTGCACCATTTACTCATATATGGGCGATTTCACTTGAGATGCAAGCATATTTTCTTTTCTTTTTATTTTTTTATGGAAAATATACTAGAGAAAAGAGAGTTAGTTGGTTTAAAATTTTAGCTTTAGTTACGCTTATATCATTTTCTTTAAGTGTTGTTTTTTTGATTTTAGGATTTGGTAAAACTAGAGTTTATTATGGTATTTTAACAAGACTTTATTCGTTTACTATTGGCGGAATGATATCACTTGTTGCTAGGAGAAATGAAACCGATACAAAACTTTTTAACTTACAACAAAGAAATATTATACTTTTTGTTTTATTTTTTATAATTGTTGAGTCACTTTTAATATTTAGTCCTACTAATTTTATGTTTTATTTTGGCTTTTTATTATATAGTTTAATAGTAGGACTTTTCATACTTATATTAAGGCCAAATAAATCTATTTTGTCTGTTTTATTGTCTTCTAAATTTTTTGAAATTATTGCAAAAAGAAGTTATCATATATATTTATGGCATTTTCCTATAATATCTATTATAGATAATCTTTATGCGAATACAAAGATTTCATCTGAACAGCATGTAACGATATGTTTAATAATGACCTTGATTTTTAGTGAAATTTCTTATCGTTTGATTAATAGTTTAACTTCGACTAAAAGATATTTTCCTATAAATTTCTTTATTTTTGTAGGTGTTTTAATACTTACGTTTATTCCTTATGAACTTATCTCTAAATCGTCTTATAACAGTAAATTTAGAGATGAAATGAAAACTATTATAAATACTAGGGAAAAAATTATAGAAAAAAATAAGGGAAAGCTTGCAGGTAGTAATAGTACAAATGTAGAAGGTTATAAAAATTTTGATGACGATGAAGTTATAATTAAGTCTAGTAGCAAAAAAAATGAAAAAATTAAAAAGTATGAGAATGATAAAAGTTACAATAGGGTGCTTAAGTATATTCAGTATGTTGATACATTTGGAAATAGCTGCAAATTAGATAAAAGTTTATATACTGAATATAGAGAAACTAAAGCATTATTTATAGGTGATTCTATAGGTCTTATGTCTATGTATGCTTTAAACGATTATTTACCTAATATGATTTTGGATTTAAAGAATAGTAGGTCATTTGTTAAATCTTATGATATATATGAAAAACATAATAAAGAAGATATAGGGGATTATGTAGTTTTAGCGCTTGGAACAAATGGTAGACTAAATAAACGTGCTGTTGATAAAATATACAAAAATTTAGGAGAAAAAAAACTTATACTTACAACTGTTGTTTTACCATATAAAAATTTAGAAAATATGATAAATAAAGACATTTATGACTATGTAAAATCTAATAAAAATGTATATTTGGTTGATTGGTATGCTGTTGCAAAAATTAGACCTGAATTATTTGAACCGGATAAAATACATCCTAATAAGAATGGTGTAAAAGTATATGCGCAGCTTATTGCTAAAAAAATAGTTGAATTAGAAAATGAATAAAATTTATAGTTTAAATTACAATATAATTAATTTTCACTTTAGAATTTATTAACTATATAGGTAATTTTATGTTTTTAAAATTAAAAATTGCATAATTTGTAAAAAAAACACTTGACTTAAATCTTTATATAGTATATACTTTTTAGGTCGGAAGATTAGCTCAGTTGGTAGAGCATCTGCTTGACGTGCAGGAGGTCACAGGTTCAAGTCCTGTATCTTCCACCAAAACTGTAGGGTCCGGTAGTTCAGTTTGGTTAGAACGCTAGCCTGTCACGCTAGAGGTCGAGGGTTCGAGTCCCTTCCGGATCGCCATATATGCCGACGTAGCTCAATTTGGTAGAGCAACTGACTTGTAATCAGTAGGTTGCGGGTTCGAGTCCCATCGTCGGCTCCAATTCTTTTTAAAAGAAGAACTTACGTTCTCACCTAAGTAGACAAAGTGTTTACGGGTTAAGCTAAATATTACTATTTTATAGTATTTTCTGCTTAATCGGGTGAAGAATAACCCGATTTTTTAATGTATAAAATTTATAGGAGGTGCATTATTAATAAAAAATATGACAGAAGACCACCGTCAAAGAAAGATACGACACAGTTAAACGAAGACATAAGAGATGCAAAGGTTAGGCTTATAGGCGATGACGGAGAGCAGGTTGGAATAGTTTCAATTGACGAGGCACTTAGTTTAGCAAAAGATAAAAGCTTGGACTTGGTTAAAATTGTGGAAAATGCAAATCCACCAGTTTGTAAGATAATGGATTATGGCAAGTATAGATTTGACAAGCAAAAAAAAGAAAAAGAGATGAAAAAACATCAAAAAACGCTTACAGTCAAAGAGGTTAGAATTTCTGTTAATATTGAAAAGCACGATATGGAAACTAAAGCTAGAAATGCTATAAAATTTTTAAAAGCAGGGGATAAAGTTAAGATTTCACTTAGAATGTGGGGAAGACAACTTGCTAATACAAATCTTGGATTAGAAGTTGTAAATGAGTTTATTGATTTTATATCTGAATCGGTTGACTTAAATGTTGAATCTAAACCAAAATTAGAAGGTAGAAATGTAAATGCTGTTATAGCAATGCAATAAGGAGGATTAAAATGCCAAAGATGAAAACGCACAGAGGTGCAGCTAAAAGGGTTAAAAAAACTGCTAGTGGTAAATTAAAGCGTGCACATGCTTTTACTTGCCATAATTTCTCTAATAAAACTAGAAAGAGAAAAAGACAACTTAGTAAAAATGGATTTATTTCTTCAGGCGATATGAAGAGAATAAAGACATTGATACCGTATCTATAGTATGAAAGTGAGGAATAGAAAATGGCTAGAATTAAAGGCGGAGTAAACGCAAAGAAAAAGCATAAGCGAATTTTAAAAATGGCAAAGGGTTACTACGGTCAAAAATCTAAAGTTTTTAGAGCTGCTAACCCTCAAGTAAACAGAGCTTTAAGGTCTGCATTTGTAGGTAGAAAACTTAAAAAGAGAGAGTACAGAAGAATGTGGATTGCTCGTATTAATGCAGCAGTAAGACCTCACGGACTTTCTTATTCTAAATTTATGTATGGACTTAAATTATCAGGAATAGAAATGAACAGAAAAATGCTTTCTGAAATCGCTATTTATGATGAAACAGGTTTTGCTAAATTAGTTGAAACTGCAAAGAGCAAATTATCTTAGAAATTAACCCCACATTTTTTAGTGGGGTAATTTTTTACAAAAATAATGATACAGGCTTTTAAAAGGAGCATATATATTGAAATTATCATCTTATTTAGATAAAACAAAATTACAGCCTGCCCAAGTTTTATCTCTTGGATTTTTTGCTGTAATTTTGATAGGTGCAATTATTTTAAATACACCTTTCGTAACTACTAATGGAGAAATTGTTGGTTTTGAAAATGCACTTTTTACTTCAACATCTGCTGTATGTGTAACAGGGCTTATTGTTGTAGATACTAGTACTTATTGGAATGTATTTGGACAAACAGTAATTCTTATTTTAATACAAATAGGCGGTTTGGGATTTATGACTATGGCAACTTTATTTGCTATGATAGTAGGTCATAGAATATCCTTAAAAGGTAGAATAATGATGCAAGAGTCTATAAATCATACAGATATTTCTGGAGTTATTAGATTAGCTAAGAGAATTGTTTTTATGACATTTTTGATAGAGGCAATAGGTGCATTTTTATTGTCTAGACAATTTATTAAAGATTTTGGCTTTGAAAAAGGTATTTGGTATAGTGTATTTCATTCTGTTAGTGCTTTTTGTAATGCGGGATTTGATATAATGGGAAATTCGCTTGTTAGGTATGTTTCAAATACTTATGTAAACTTTATTATAATGGCTTTAATAGTTATAGGTGGTATAGGCTTTGTAGTAATAATGGAAGTTGCAAAGTTTAAAAGTTTTAAAAAATTAAGTTTTAACAGTAAGATAGTTATAAGTACCACTGCTATTTTAATATTTGGTGGAGCATTTTTATTTTATGTTTTAGAAAGACATAATCCTAATACTATAGCGCTTTTAGATGCAAAAGGTAAATTTTTAGCATCAATGTTTGGTAGTGTTACCACTAGAACTGCTGGATTTAATACTATAGATACAGCATCAATGATGCCTGCTACTGTATTAATTACTATGGTTTTAATGTTTATAGGCGGTTCTCCGGGTTCTACGGCAGGTGGTGTTAAAACTACTACTATTACGGTTGTTGCTTTAACTATAATATCAATAATTAAAGGTAAACAAGATACAGAGGCTTTTGGTAGAAGAATAAGCAAAGATGCGGTAAATAGGGCGCTTGGGGTACTTGGTATAGCTTTGATTGTTTTAATAAGTGTTGTTACTCTTTTAAGTATTACTGAAAAATCAACATTACAATTAATACTTTTTGAAACGGTATCTGCTTTTGGTACAGTAGGTCTTTCAATGGGACTTGCAAGTAAACTATCGATTTTTGGTAAAATAATAATTTCATTTACAATGTTTATGGGTAGAGTTGGAGCTCTTACAATAATATTTGCTGCAACTACAAAATTAAAAAATAATGAAAAATTAATGAAAAGGTATCCTAAAGGAAAAATTAGTATTGGTTAGGAGGTAAGTTTGGCTAAACAATTTGTAATATTAGGTGCTGGACGTTTTGGTGCCAGCGTAGCGCTTAAACTTATGGATTTAGGTGCTGAAGTTATGGTAGTAGATAAAAATGAGCACGTTATAAATGCACTTGCAGATAAAGTAACTCACGCTGTTGAAAGTGATATTACATCGGAGGCGTCTATTAATGGGCTTGGGATTAGAAATTTTGATACGGCAGTTGTAACTGTTGGAGATGATATACAAACATCTATTTTAACTACTATAATTTTAAAAGAATTTGGAATGAAACGTATAGTTGCAAAAGCACAAAATGAACTTCATGCAAAAGCTCTTTATAAAATTGGCGCAGATAGAGTTGTGTTTCCCGAAAGAGAAATGGGTATAAGAGTTGCAAAGAACTTAATGGCATCAAATGTTATGGACTTTATAGAATTATCTCCAGATTATAGCATAGTAGAAATGGCAGCAAAAAAAGAATGGATAGGTAAGAGTATAGAAGAGTTAAACATGAGAAAAAATTATGGTTTAAACATTATGGCTATAAGACAAGGAGCAGAAACAACTATTTCTATTTCTCCAGTTTATAAAGTTCAAAGTAGTGATGTTTTTGTTGTTATTGGAAATAATCAGAATTTGAAAGAAATTGAAGATTAATGCTAATACATTCTAATCAAAATAGTAAGTATAAACTTTTAAAAAAGTTAAAACAAAAAAAATATAGAATATCGGAAAATAAAATTATTTTAGAAGGATATAGAATAATAAATCACGCTATTACGATTGGGAAGCAACCTAATTTTATAGTATATAGAGAAGATTTTAATGATAGGTTAAGAAATTCAAATAGTGATATTGTATTAAATAAAGCGCTTTTTAATATGATTACTGATACAGTTAATTCACAAGGTGTGATCGCTGTATTTGATATGAATATTGTTGGAAAAGATAATCCGTGTTCTACTGATATAGTTGTAATAAATGCTGTTCAAGACCCTGGAAATCTTGGAACTATTATTAGAACTTGTGATGCTTTTGGATTTGATAGGATTATGCTTACAAAGGGGACTGTAGACCCTTATTCAGATAAAGTTTTGCGAAGTAGTATGTCTTCTATTTTTAATGTAAATATGATAATTGGTATCAAATCATTAGATGCTATAAATTATTTAAAAAGGGAAGGGTTTGATATATGTGTTACAACACCTTCTGCAAGTTTAGTTTTAGATCATTTCAAAAAAAATAAACGAAGTGCTTTAGTTTTTGGAAGTGAAGCAAATGGAGTTGAAAAATGTTTTTTTGAAGTTTCTGATACAAAGTTAAAAATAGAAATGCCAGGAAATCAAGAATCTTTAAATGTTGCAAGCGCTGTGGCTATAGTGCTGCATAAGTTAAAGTGATTAGGAGTTAATTTGAATATAAATAAAATTTTAAATGAATATAATTTAGAACATAATTTAAAAAATATATCTTCTATAAACATTGATACATTTAGTGGTTTTTTAGGAATAAAATTTAAGGACGAATTAGATAAAGAACATATAATTGAACTTAAAAATGTAGATAATTATCAAATAATTGATACTAGCATATATAATAAAATGAATGAGTTTGATTTGAGAGAAAAGAATGTTAATTTTTTAGATGATTTAGGTGCAAAGTTTGAATTTTTTGAACTTGGCGAAGGTGGAGAAGTTTTATCAAGAAAATCATCTACTCCTAATTTTATTGTAGACACAGACTCTAGGAGTATTTTAGCTGATGCTGAAAAAATTAAAATAAATGGAAAATCATATAAATTGAGATAGCTTTATAATATTTTACTTTTTTTATTTTATATAATTTGTTATAATAAGTATAGTAAGGGTTATAAATTAATAAATAAACTTATAGTGTAATCAACTTTGCGGAGGCTAGTATGGATAAAACTGATTTAAAAATAATAGAAATATTGCAAAAAGATGCTAGAATGTCTATGAAAGATATAGGTAAAATGGTTGGATTAACACCGCCTGCTGCATCTCAAAGAGTAAAAAAGATGGAAGATAGTGGTATAATTAAAACTTATAAGGCAATTATTGATTTTGGTAAACTTGGTAAAAAAATACAAGCCTTTATATCTTTAAATATACCAGCTAAAGATTATAATTCGCTTTTAGATTTTGCAAGGTCAAATAACGCTATAATTGAATGTTATCATGTTACAGGTCAGCATAGTCTTATTTTCAAAGTTTTAGTTAAAGATATATCTGAACTTGAAGTATTGATTGATAAAATAAAAGAGTATTCCAACACAAGCACTTCTGTTATACTTTCTAGTCCAATTAATGGGAAGTTTATTGACTTAGTTTAAACTAAAATTAAGGAGTATATTTGTGAAGATAAGGTTGAATTCTTTAAAAAAATATATATATGATTTGGAATACGCTATAAGTGTAAAAGATACTAAATCAGTTTTAAAAGTTTCACGTACAATAAAAAATATTGTGAGTGATATAGAAAATGATTTCAGTATAGTTACTAGCTTTGCTGATGGTGTAAAGTATAAAAAAATTTATATCATTGATGCATTATATAAACCATTTCATTTGAAAAAATATGATGGTAAAAGTTTAGAAAAATTTTTAACTATTAGAACTTACGATTTAAAAGTTGCTAATGCTTTAGATGCGCATAATCGTTTTTGGAAACAAAATAAAGTTTTTAAAACAAATATATTTGGTCTTGTACCAATTGATATGATTAGTCCGGATAGTATGAATACTTTGATGCAAAATGGTTGGGTTGTTGTTAATGTAGATGTTTTAGATTTTACTAAAAGTATAGCTAAACTTCGAGATATAATTTCTTATAGTGAAAGAAATTTTAAATATTTTACAGTTCTTGAAGAAAAAGAAAAGGATAATTTATTTGTTCTAAAGTTTTAATATAAATTTTAATTAGCATAGTTTTTTATTACTATGCTTTTTATTTTGTAAAAATTTGTAATTTATATTGACACATAGTTTTTACTGTTGTAGTATATAGCAATAAAGTGTTTTTAGGAGTATTTATGTTTTTAGATTCAAAATATAATGAGATAAATTATATAGTGCCTGAATACTTGGATGGGGTTCAGCTTAAAACTGTTTTATTATCTCATATTATGATTTCATCGCACCTTATGAAAAAATTAAAATCAAATAAGTCTATACTTGTAAATGGTGTAAATACTAGAGTTATAGATTGTTTAAAAATGGGGGATTATATAAGTCTTGATATATCTGAAACTACTAATATTTCTGCTGAAAATATTGATATAGATATTGTATATGAAGATGTAGATGTTTTAGTTATAAATAAGCCGCCATTTATGGTTGTGCATCCTACTTTAAAACATAAAGATGGTACTCTTTTAAATGCTGTTGTAAATTATTTGCACTCAAAAGGTGAATTTGTAAAACCTCATCTTGTAAATAGGCTTGATAGAGATACTAGCGGTGCTATAATTATAGCTAAAAACGCCTATGCTCATAGTGTATTAAATCAAAAAATGAGTGAAAATAGGATGAAAAAAAAGTATATAGCACTTGTTGAAGGGCAGTTTACTCAAAAAAATGGAGTAATAGATCTTCCTATTGGAAGAGAAAATATGGAAGGCATCAAAAGAATAGTACGGGATGATGGAAAGATTTCAAAAACAAGATTTAAACTTATAAAGAAAACTAAGGATTTTAGTTTAGTAGAATTAGAGCTTATAACAGGGAGAACTCATCAAATTAGAGTTCATTTATCGCACCTTGGCTACCCAATAGTTGGCGATGAATTATATGGGTCAAAATATTTAAATCTTTTGAATAGACAGGCTTTACATTCAAGTTTTATAAAATTTGAAAGCCCAAGAAAAGGCTTAGTAACTGCTAGTGCAAAAATACCTATGGATATAGAAAAATTGATAGAGGATAATTTATAATGAATGTTGTTAAAAATGATAATAAAGATTTTTTAAATGATATAAAACATACTGCATTTTATGTAACTTTACAAAATATTATAAGTAGTTCACTTAGCCTTATAGATGTTGTTATGCTTGGCGCTTTAGGTGGGAAGGCTATAAATGGTCCCGGACTTGGCGGGCAGTATTTTATGGTGTATGCTTTAGCTATTTTTGGATTTGCAAGTGGTGGGCAAATGTTTTTGGCGCAGTTTTATGGCGATAAAAATATGAAAAATTTTTATAAAGCCACAGGGGTTATGTTTACAGTATGCTTTGTAATTTCACTTATATTTTTTATAGGTGGTTTTTTCTTTTCAGAATTTATTTTATCTTTATTTAGTAGAGATGCAGATGTTATATATCAGGGTGCAAAATATTTAAAAATTATATCTTTAAATATACCACTATTTTTATTTATTGGGATACTTTCAGCAGCGTCAAGGTCGGTAGGGGATTCAAAACTACCTATGGTTGTTTCTACAATATCGCTTTTTGGGAATACTTGCTTAAATTATTTATTGATATATGGTAAATTTGGTTTTCCAAAACTTGGATATATAGGAGCGGCTTATGCTACAGTTTTTTCTTGCGTTTTTGCTTTTATAATAAATGTTACTGTTATAGTGGTTAGAAAAGATATTATATATACTAAAATTAAAAATTATTTTGATTTTAATTTTGAATTTTTTAAAAAAATAGTATTTAAGTCTTTACCTGTTATGTTAAATGAATTTTTTTGGGCTTTAGGAATGGCGCTTTATTCTATGGCTTATTCAACTTATAGTACTACTGCTTATACTTCATATATGATTTTTTCTGTTATAAATAGTGTTATGCATTCATTTGGTATTGGTCTTGCTATAGCAAATTCAATTATTCTTGGTAACTTACTTGGTGCTGATGAAATTGAAAAAGCAAAAATTTACGAGCGTAAATTTACTAAATTGCAGTTTAAAATTTCATTTATTTCTGCTATAGGTATGCTATTAATGGCTAATTTTATACCTGAATTATTTAATTCTTCGCAGCAAATAAAAAAAGATGCGTTTTATATGCTTATAGTTGAGGCGTTTTTCGTTCCTTTTATTTTTTATACAATGCTGCATTTAGTTGGAACGTTGAGAGCGGGGGCAGATGTAAAGGTTTCTGTAACAATTGATCTTGCAACTATGTATTTTATCGGTGTGCCTTTTGCATTTGTTTCTTTACACGTATTACATTTACCACTTTGGCTTGCACAGGTATTTATTATGAGTGAAGAAATATTTAAGTCGATACTTTGTTTTTATAGGATAAGAACTAATAAGTGGGCAAAAAATATTACAACAGATTCTGTTTTTATTGAGTAAAATAAAAGACCTTCAAATTTGAAGGTCTTTATTATTATTTTAATAATCCAAATAAGTTTTTAGGATTTTCTATTTCAGGAACTAAAATTACTTCTTCGCCAATATTTAATTCTTTTGCAGTATCGTACATATATTTTAACATTGAATGGTCTTCTATCGCAAAACCTACTGAATCAAATATTGTTATATCATCATCTTTTCTGTCTATTTTTCCAGCCTTAACTACATCACTTATATGGGTTACTTTAAAATCTTCGGGCATATGTTGAATTTCGCCCTCAATTCTACTTTGTGGTTCAAATTCTACGTAAACATTTCCCATAGTTAAGATTTTAGATTCTAATTCAGTTTTACCTGGACAATCTCCACCAACTGCGTTGAGATGCATACCTTTTTCTATCATATCAGCTGTTAAGATTATAGCTAGTTTTTTATCAGCAGTTACAGTTGTAACAATATCGCAACCTTTTACAGCCTCTGCAGTGCTATTGTATTTTATTAGTTTAAGGTCTTCGATGTGTTTAAGATTTTCAATTAATTTATTAGTTGCATTTTCGTCTACATCAAAGCAGTGAATTTCTTTTATACCTAAACATTTATAAAAACCCAATGCTTGAAATTCACTTTGAGAACCATTTCCAATAAGTGCCATTTTTTTAGGATTTTTTTTAGCAAGGTATTTTGCTGCAAATACAGAAGTTGCTGCAGTTCTAATTGCTGTAAGAAGAGTCATTTCTGAAAACATTAAAGGATAACCTGTTTTTACATCGGCAAGAAGTCCAACTCCCATTACAGTTAGAAAGTTGTTTTTTGGGTTTGATGGGTGTCCATTAACATATTTGAAAGTATAAATATTATCGTCACCTATAGGCATAAGTTCGCAAACACCTACGGGGCTGTGATGAGCTGGTCTAGGCATTTTTTGGAATTCTTCAAATCTTAAGAAGTCCTTTTCTATATATTCCACAACCTCCTCTATTACATTTTCTGCACCCTTTTCTTTTAGAAAATTGGCTACATTTTCTAAATTTATGTATCTTGTATATTTTTTCATAATAACCTCCTTTTAATAACGGTTACATAATTTTAACATTAAAATTAAAATTGCGCAATAGGATAGTGAAAAAAATACCATTTATATTTTTATAGTTTCATTATATTTTAATATAGTTGAATGATATTTCTTTATGTGGTATAATTTTATTATATTGGTAATATTTATTTATATTACATTCATAGGGGGTATAGTTTGAAATTTGATTTACTCAACGGTATAAAAATAAATCGTTTTAAAAAGGCAAATATAAAAACTCAAAAAGTTGTAGTTGTTGGTGCTAGTGTTATAGATATAATTGGAACAGCAACTATTTTAAAAAATAACGATTCTAGTTGTGGAAATATTAATTTAAAGACCGGAGGGATGGCACGAAACACAGCTGAAAATTTAGCAAGACTTGGTGTTAAAATAACTTTTATTAGTGCTGTTGGGGATGATGATTTTGCAAGATATATTTTAGATGGTTTATCTAAAGTTGGAATAGAGTTAAATTTAATAAGAAGAATAGCAAATAAAAAAACATCAGTTTTTATGTCTGTAGCATCAGAGGACACTAGTTCAAGATACTCTATAAATGATACTGATGTATTTGAAACTGTAGATGTTAAATGGATAGAAAAATGTAAAACTCATTTGAACAATACAAAATATTTAATTATGGATTGTAATATTAAACACGATGTAGCTGAAGAGCTTATAAGCTCTTACGATGGTAATATTATAATTTTACCTGCATCTTATACTAAAGCAAAACTTATGTTGTCTTTTATATCATCAGTATATGCAACTTTTCTAAATAAAGATATATTGAGCTTTTTAAGTGGTACAACTATAAGAAATGAACAAGATATATTAGAAAGCATAATAATATTAAATGATAAAGGTGTAAAAAATATATTTGTACCCTATGATAATGAGACTATATATGTTTTAAATGATTATATTATAAAAAAAATAAGGCATAAAAAAATAAAATCAATAAATACTTTTGGTTCTAGTGAGGCATTTATTTCTGGATTTGTAGCAGGGCTTCAAAATGGTGAGCCTATCGAAAAGGCTGTGGAAATTGGTCTTACTATGTATTTAATTAATGCGGGAAAAATTAGTGAAATGGATAAAAATATTGAGTATAATAAAATAAAATTGATTGCTGAAAATCTAGTTAAAAATCTCGATATCAAGATTATTACAACTTTATATTAAAATAATTAAAAAAATAAATAGACATTGTCAATATGATAACTACTACTTTATAGGAAATTTGGTACTACATATTAATAAAAACTTTAATTTATCTATTGACGAATTGATATATTTATTATAAAATTATTGTACTAGAGGTTTTTTTGTGTGTTTAGTTTTTTTGATTTTCAATGTATTTTAGTAAAAAAATCTAGCACGCATTAAGAATATAGGTCTAGATTTATTTCTTATTTAGTGGGGTTATGGTGATTTATGGTTATAATTACAAACAATAAAAAAGTTTTAGATGAGATTAATTCAGAAATTGAAGTAGTATATCACAATGTTGATAGTTTAGAACTTTTATCTATTATTAGAGATAAAGTTCATTCAGGTTCTGTGCTTTTATCGCATCCACTTTCAGGGAGTATAAAGCCGAATGAAAATCCTTATAAGTCTGTTTTGGTTGATGAGAAAGTAGGGAATCTAGATTATAAATCGTTGGAAATTATTGAAAATGCAATTTCTACATTTGTGAAGTTTAAAAATATGGGAATAAAGCCTATAAAGACAAACACTATTGATGAAGATTATGCATTGATTGATTTCACTCTTATAAGTTCATGCTTATAGACACAGTAAGAAGGAGAAGAGAATGTCTAAGATTTATGATGTACTAATTATTGGTGGTGGACCTGCAGGTCTTACAGCCGGTTTATATGCTGGTAGAGCAAAACTAAGCACAATTATCCTAGAAGGAGAAAAAGCTGGTGGACAAATAGTTACAACTGATGAAGTTGAAAACTACCCTGGTTCTGTTGAAGATCCTTCTGGTCCAAAACTTATTAAGAGAATGGTTGACCAGTTCAAAGGTTTTGGCGGAGAAATGGTGTTTGAAAGGGTTGAGTCTTATGATTTTGACTCTAAAGTTAAAGTTGTTAAAACAAGCAAAAATGAATATAAAGCAAAAGCTGTTATATTAGCTACAGGTGCAAAACCTCGTAAGTTAGGTGCAGAAGGCGAAGAAAAATATACTGGTAAAGGTGTAAGTTTCTGTGCTACTTGTGATGCTGCATTTTTTGAAGATTTAGAAGTATTTGTAATTGGTGGTGGAGATACTGCTGTTGAAGAGTCAATCTTTATTTCTAAATTTGCAAGAAAAGTAACAGTTATTCATAGAAGAGAAGAATTAAGAGCTGCTAAATCAATTCAAGAAAAAGCATTTGCTAATCCTAAAATTGATTTCATATACAATACGGCAGTTGAAAAAATCGCTGGAGATGGAATTGTTGAAGAAATTACAATTAAAAATCTTAAAACTGGCGAAGAAAAAGTTATCAAAGCTGACGAAGAAGATGGCACATTTGGCGTATTCGTAATGGTAGGTTATATTCCACAAACTGATATTTTCAAAGGAAAAGTGGAAATGGACGAAAGAGGATACCTACTTGGCGATGTTAACATGAAAACTAATATCGAAGGTGTTTTCGTAGCGGGAGACTGCAGACAAAAACCATTAAGACAGGTTGTTACTGCTACTGCTGACGGAGCTATTGCTACAATTAGTGCTGAAAAGTACATTGAAGAAAACTTCGAAGAATAATTAAATTTGTTAATAAATACAAAGTTCTACTTTGTAAGTATTATATATCGTATTAGTCATAACAAGGAGGTACTATGTTAGAACTAGATAAGAAGACTTTTGAAGCGGAAGTGCTTCAAGCAGAAGGTAAGGTAGTAGTGGATTTTTGGAGTCCAAGTTGCGAGCCTTGCAAAGCATTGATGCCTAAAATAATGGAGTTCGCTGATAAGTATGGCGACAAAATCAAGTTTGCAAAACTCGACACATCAGCTGCGAGAAGAGTTGCGATTGGACAAAAAGTCCTCGGATTACCAACAATTGCAGTTTACAGTGGTGGAGAAAAAATCGCTGAATTGACAAAAGAAGCTGCAACTGCCGAAGCTGTAGAATCTATGATTCAAGAAAATTTATAAAACAGGAGGCAAAGATTTGCGTTTAGAACTCGGAAATATTAATATTAATAGCATTCAGTTTTCTGAAACAACAAAAGTTGATAATGGCGTTCTTTCAATAAACAAGGACGAATTAAAAGCTGTTATTTTAGAAGATGAGCGCATAACTAAACTAGAATTAGATTTAGTTAAACCTGGCGACAGTGTAAGAATTACACCTGTAAAAGATGTAATCGAGCCAAGAGTTAAGGTTGAAGGAGGAGAACTATTTCCTGGAGTACTCGGCAAGGTAAACGTTGTCGGTTCAGGAAAAACTAATGTTCTTAAGAATGTAGCAGTTGTAACAACTGGTAAAATCGTAGCATTCCAAGAAGGTATCATCGATATGATGGGACCTGGTGCTGATTATACACCATTCTCTAAAACATTAAACGTTGTAATGTCTATCGATCTTAAAGACGGTATTCAACAACACGAAAAAGAAGAAATCGTAAGATTTGCTGGATTAAAAGCTGCTAGATATTTAGGCGAAGCTGGTAGAAATGTAACACCTGATGAAGTTAAAGTATATGAGCATTTACCTCTACTTAAGAGCGTAGAAAAATATCCTAACCTTCCAAAGGTTGCTTACGTACAAATGTTACAGTCTCAAGGTCTAATGCACGATACTTATGTATATGGCGTAGACGCTAAGAAGACTCTTTCTACTCTTATCAGCCCAACAGAAATTATGGATGGCGCTATTTTAAGTGGTAACTGTGTATCTTCTTGTGATAAGAATACTACTTATCATCATTTAAATAACCCAGTAATTGCTGATTTATATGAAGAGCACGGAAAATCAATCAACTTTGTAGGCGTAATCATAACAAATGAGAACGTTTACCTAGCTGATAAAGAAAGATCATCAGATTGGTCTGCTAAACTAGCTGAATACCTTGGAGTAGACGGTGTAGTTATTTCTCAAGAAGGATTTGGTAACCCAGATACTGACTTGATTATGAACTGCAAAAAAATTGAGCAAAAAGGTATCAAGACTGTAATTATCACAGATGAATATGCTGGTAGAGATGGTTCAAGCCAATCTCTTGCTGATGCTGATAAACTTGCTGATGCAGTTGTAACTGGTGGTAATGCTAACCAAGTTGTTATTCTTCCAAAACTTGACAGAGTTATTGGCGATAATAGCCAAATCGTAACTATCGCTGGTGGTAACGAGCACTCTCTAAGAGAAGATGGAACAGTTGAAGTTGAAATTCAAGCTATAACAGGTGCAACAAACGAGCTTGGTTTCTCTAACTTAACAGCAAAAACTTATTAAGATAATATTTTAGTAGTAAACAAAAATAAAAATTTAAAATTATAATTAAAGAAAGGAAACTAATATGAGTTTATATGATGGTAAAAAAGTAATCATCATTGGCGACAGGGATGGAATTCCTGGTCCTGCTATTGAAGAGTGCTTAAAATCAACTAAAGCTGAAGTTGTATTCTCATCTACAGAGTGTTTCGTTTGAACAGCTGCGGGTGCTATGGATTTGGAAAATCAAAGACGTGTTAAAGATCTTGCTGACAAGCATGGAAAAGAGAACATTGTTGTTCTTTTAGGTGCTGCAGAAGGAGAAGCTGCAGGATTAGCAGCAGAAACAGTAACAGTTGGAGACCCAACATTCGCAGGTCCACTCGCTAATGTCCAGTTAGGACTAGAAGTTTACCACGCTGTTGAACCTCAATTCAAAAATGAAGTAGATGCAGATGTGTATGAAGAGCAAATCGGTATGATGGAGATGGTACTAGACGTAGAAGATATCATTTCAGAAATGAACGATATTAGAGGATAGTTAAGAATCTCGTTTCGTTAAGAAAGGTGGCTAAATGAGCAAAATCAAGGTAGTTCATTATATAAATCAGTTTTTCGCTGGAATCGGTGGAGAAGAAAAAGCTGACTATAAACCTGAACTAAGAAAAGGTGTTGTAGGACCTGGACAGGAACTACAAAAAAATCTCGGAGATGAAGCAGAAATAGTCGCAACTATAATCTGTGGCGACTCATACTTCAATGAGAATTTAGAAGAAGCAAAAGCAGCAGTTTTAGAAATGGTTAAGGGAGAAAATCCTGATCTATTTATCGCTGGTCCTGCATTTAACGCTGGTCGTTATGGTGTAGCTTGTGGTACTATTGCTACTGCTGTTAAACAAGAATTAAATATTCCTGCAGTAACAGGTATGTATGTTGAAAACCCAGGCGCTGACATGTTCAAGAAATATGTTCATATCTTAAGTACTGATAACAGTGCTGCAGGTATGAGAAAAGCTATGAAAAAATTAGCTCCTCTTGCGCTTAAAATTGGAAAAGGTGAAGTAATCGGATCTCCTTGTGAAGAAGGTTACTTGGAAATGGGAGTTAGAGTTAACTTCTTTGCTGAAGAAAGAGGTTCTAAGAGAGCAGTTAAGATGCTTGTTAAGAAGCTTGCAGGCGAAGAGTTCGAAACTGAGTATCCAATGCCAGTATTTGACAAAGTTGATCCTAACCCAGCAATTAAAGATATGTCTAAAGCTAAACTTGCTTTAGTAACTTCTGGTGGTATTTGTCCTAAAGGTAACCCAGATCATATCGAGTCATCATCAGCTTCTAAGTATGGTAAGTATTCAATCAAAGATTTTACTGACCTAACTAGTGAAACTCATGAAACTGCACACGGTGGATATGACCCAGTATATGCTAACGAAGATGCTGACAGAGTTCTTCCAGTTGACGTATTAAGAGATTTAATTAACGAAGGTAGAATCGGAAGTCTACATGACTATTTCTACACTACAACTGGTAACGGTACTGCTGTTGCTTCATCAAAAGCTTTTGCTGAAGAATTTTCAAAAGATCTACTTGCTGATGGCGTAGATGGTGTTATTCTTACTTCTACTTGAGGAACTTGTACTCGTTGCGGAGCAACAATGGTAAAAGAAATCGAGAGAGCTGGAATCCCAGTAGTACACATTTGTACAGTAGTTCCTATATCACTAACAGTTGGTGCTAACAGAATCGTACCTGCTATAGCGATACCTCACCCTCTTGGAAACCCAGCACTTCCTGCTGCTGAAGAAAAAGCATTGAGAAGAGGAATTGTAGAAAAAGCTGTTAAAGCGCTTGAAACAGAGGTTGACGGACAAACAGTATTTGAAGACTAATATTACTATATAGTAGTTCTAACATAGTATTATGGGGAGCTTTCGCTTGATTGCTCCCCATTATTTATAATAAATGGAGGAAATAAAATGGCTAATGCTGTAATTAAAGGTGGTTCATACTGCCTAATTCACACACCTGATATGATAGTACACAATGGTACTACTCAAACAGTTGAAAAAATAACAAATCCTGATTCAGAATATCTTAAAAATATAGATAAAAGTATAAGAAGTTACGAAGAAGTACTTGCTTATCCACCTAACCAAGTTTATATTGGAAACGCACATCCAGAAGAGTTAAGAAAACTTGAATCTCCTTTCCTAAATACAAAATGGGAAGCTAAAAGAGATGGTAAATTTGGATGTATTCTTCCACAAGACGAATTTTTAGGTCTTATGAAAGCTGTTGACGTATTTGATTTAGTTATGCTTGAAGAAAGTTTCCAAGCAACAATTGAAGAGAAAGTTTTATCTATGGAGTATCTACAAGCAACTATGTCTCCTGGTACAACTTTAGAAGCAATTGAAGCTGAAATTAAAGATAGACACGCTGAACCACTATATCATAATAAAAAATTAGTTGGTTGTGTATCTAGAGCACACGACGTTGATACTAACCTAACTTCACACGTTATGGCTGAAAACCTTGTAGTTAAAGCATCTGGCGTACTTGCTATGTTAAGACTTCTACAAACTTCAGACCTTAACCCAGAAGACGTTGAGTATGTAATTGAGTGTTCAGAAGAGGCTTGTGGTGATATGAACCAAAGAGGTGGTGGTAACTTCGCTAAGAGTATTGCTGAAATGTGTGGTTGTGTAAATGCAACTGGTTCAGATACTAGAGGTTTCTGTGCAGCTCCTACTCATACTTTAATTGAGGCAGCATCACTTGTAAAAGCTGGAACTTACAAAAATGTAGTTATGGTTGCAGGTGGAGCAACAGCTAAACTTGGTCTAAATGGTAAGAGTCACGTTGGAAAAGATTTACCTATTTTAGAAGACGTTCTTGGTGCTTTTGCTGTAAATATTGCTGAAGATGACGGCGTTTCTCCAATTATCAGAAATGATATTGTTGGTAGACACACAGTTGGAACTGGTTCATCTCCACAAAAAGTTACAGGTGCTTTAGTAAACGAAGCTTTAGCAAAAGCTAACCTTAAAATAACTGATGTTGATGTATTCTCTGTTGAGATGCAAAACCCTGATATTACTAAGCCATCTGGCGCAGGTGACGTACCTGAAGCTAACTACAAGATGATAGGTGCGCTTGGTGTTAAAAATGGAGATATTGAAAAAGCAGATCTTCCTAAATTTATAAAAGAGCACGGACTACCAGGTTGGGCTCCAACTCAAGGACATATTCCTTCAGGTATTCCTTATGCTGGTTTTGTTGGAGAAGATATGAAGAGTGGAAAAGTTAAGAGAGCTATGATTGTTGGTAAGGGTAGTTTATTCCTAGGTAGAATGACTAACTTATTTGACGGTGTTTCTGTTGTAATTGAAAGTAACGATGGAAAGGGAGAGCAATCTTCTGGAGCATCTAAAGCTGAAATCAAAAATATGATTGCAGATGCAATGTCTGAATTTGCAAAAAACTTTATGGAGAGCGATAATGAGTAATTCTGTAAAAAGTACTGTAGGTCAGATATTTAATGAAATAGCTGACGGACTACGTTCAGGTAGTTTTGGAGAAAAGGTAAGAATAGGTATAACTTTATCTGGTTCAGAGCACGGTGTAGAAAATATGCTTGAGGCTGCTAAACTAGCTAAAGCTAAGGATAGTTCAATTGATGTTGTACTTATAGGACCTAAAAATGACCTTGGATTTGAAACTCATGAGGCTAATGGTCAAGAAGAAGAACATAAGGTTATGGAACAGCTTCTTGATAGTGGTAGTATAAGTGCTTGTGTTACTAATCATTACAATTTCCCAATAGGCGTTTCAACTGTAGGTAGAGTTGCAACACCAGCAGTAGGAAGAGATATGATAGTAGCTACAACTACAGGTACTTCTGCTACAAATAGAGTTGAGGCTATGGTAAGAAATGCTATTGCAGGTATAATTGCTGCAAAGAGTATTGGAATTGAAAGTCCAAAACTTGGTATTTTAAACGTTGAAGGTTCTAGGGGTACAGAAAAAGTATTAAAAGAGCTTAAATCAAAAGGTTATGATATTGAGTTTGCTGAATCTCAAAGAGCAGACGGTGGTGCTGTAATGAGAGGTAATGACTTACTTCTTGGTACTCCTGATGTTATGGTTATGGATTCATTAACAGGAAACTTAATGATTAAAATATTCTCATCTTATACAACAGGTGGAAGTTTTGAGGCGTTTGGATATGGATATGGTCCAGGAATTGGAAAGAACTACGACAGAAACATATTTATCGTTTCTCGTGCGTCAGGTTCTCCATTAGTTGCTAATGCTATATGTTATGCAGCTTCTGCAGCAAGAGGAAATATTACAGAAGTTGCTAAAGCTGAATACGCAAAAGTTGATAAGGCAGGATTTGAGTCTGTATTAAAAGAACTTTCTAAAGAAAAAGCTACTGTAGAAGAAGTGAAAGCTCCTGATAAAGAGGTTGTTACTGCTCAATTAAGTGGTATTGATATAATGGATCTTGACGATGCCGTTATGGTTCTTTGGAAAGAGGGTATATATGCTGAAAGTGGTATGGGATGTACTGGTCCTATCGTATTAGTTTCAGAGGCTAACAAAGATAAAGCAGCAAATATACTTATTGATGCTGATTATATGGCAGGAGAAAAAACAGGTTGTTAATTATCTAGTTTAGTAATATTTAAGATTAAAGAGATATTTAATTATGATATAAATAGTGCTAAAAAATGGTATTAATAAATAAAAAATGCTATCCGAAAGGGTAGCATTTTTTTTAGTTATATAAAGAATAAGATTTTGTGAGTAATAAACAACTTTTAAATTATATATATAGTTGACGCTTGTTTAAAAGGAAGCCTTACTGCAGCTAATTATTTAAAAGTCAATAAAAAAGTACTGTTATTATTAAATAACAAAACGGAATAAAAAGTACAAAAAAGGGCTTGTAGAATGTGTATGTTGTTATTGACTTGAAAATGATATTATAGCTTTGATTTAAAAGATCTTATGCTAATATAAAATATAAATTTAAAATGATAATGAATATTTAACAAACAAATTTTGAAAGATTATTATTTGTTTTATAGATAGTTTCTATGTTGTAGAATTTTAGCTTTTTTGTCCTATTTAAAGTGCTATAAAAATTATATAAAATCTTTAAACTAAAAAATTGTTTAAATTTTTTAGTTATATCTACATTTAGTGGGTATTAAATTTATTTAGGAAATAAAAAAAGTTTTTATAAAATTATTAAATCTTTTAATATTATAATATTTTTGTTATACTATAGTTATTAAAATTAGGTAGTCTATAAACTTTTATTGAATGTATTGGAAATCTAATTGAAACTTTATTAATATATCAATAATTGTTTATATAAAATGTTGAGCACATTAAATTATATTTTAAATGTTGTATTTGACTTTATATCATGAAAGGGGAAATAATGGCACAATCAGTAGAACCGAATATTGCAGATTTAGCAAATAGATGGTTAAAAGAATATGGATTAGATTATAAATTAGAACAAGAATCTTTAAATCAAGAAATAGATAACGCCTTAAAAGAATATTTTTCAAAAAATGGTGGAACAGGAGCCAATAGACCAGATGCTAAATTATTAAAGCAAGATAGCAATTTAGACTATTATCCTATTCTTATTGAATATAAAGGATATAAAGATAAATTAGTTAAATTAAATAACAATGGACAAGTAGATAATATTACAAGTAAG
>PDWI01003330.1_pt1 | contig 22773 bp, 20 predicted proteins | sample 1430891 | NCBI WGS metagenome assembly PDWI01 (sample SAMN01162508, study PRJNA174530) | Oral metagenome, whole genome shotgun sequencing project. | biome: Marine environment; feature: Marine mammal; material: Swab sample of the gingival sulcus; isolation source: swab sample of gingival sulcus... | reverse complement strand
AAAAACAATAACCTTGTGAAATTAAGAGAAAATTTAGCTCAAAATCGGGTGTTGGCAAATAGGTGTTTTTGCGGATAATTTTTTTATGAAAAAGCCCTGTTGGCTTTTAGCCTTTGGCGTTTGGAAAAAACTATGTTTTTTCCCTATTAATCTGTAATAGCTAATAGCCAATAGCCAAAGGCTAAAAGCTAACAGCCAAAAGCCATATATAATTTAAAAAAATCACTTAATCTAAATAAAAAACATTATGAGTAAACTATTAAGCATTTTATTATTATCGTTTATCAGTATTTTTGCAACCAAAGACGACCAAGTTTATATAAAATCGAACCTTCCATGCCGAATATATCCCGGAGGAACGTACACTGTAGAGCTGACAATTCATAAAAAAGATTTAAATCACTACGCATCTTTGACTCAACGCTTGCCAAAAGGATTTAAAGCAGTTGAAAAACAATCGGGAGCTGCAAATTTTCATTTTATAGACGGAGAATTGAAATTCACATGGCTTAGATTGCCAAAAACTTCTACAATTTCGATAAGTTACGACATTGTGGCAGATGCAAGTGTTAAAGCAGGCAAATATTCGTGTCCGGCAGAGTTTGTATATTCATATAAAAACCTAAGAGGCTCAGTAAAACTATCGGATAGCGAAATTATGGTGCAAAGCAAAAACGGTGAATTTGCAAACCGAACCGATATTCCCACAAGTCCGAAAACAATTCAAGTATTGCGCTTTACGCCTCAATATCAGCCCGAAAGAGGCGGATTGCTCGTCAAATTAATGGTAAGTAAAGGCGATATTACGAGCAAATCGAAAATTACAGAGACCATTCCGCTCGGATATAAAGCACAAGCCATAGAAACAAAAGGTGCTTATTTTCAGGTAACTAATAATGACGTGGAATTTATCTGGAATGAGCTGCCAAAGAGCAATAATTTCATCATTTCTTACTTGTTAAGCCCTCACAAAGCCAAATCGCCGCTGCCAAATATCACCGGTATTTTTAGATTTTTGCAAAATAATAAGCTGACTGACGTGGTAGTAAAACAAGCGGATTATGAACACAAAAAAGCATCTACAAACACCGAAATAGACCGTGAGCGACAGGAAGTTTTAGAATATTTTAGATAAAATTAAATTAGGCACTTACATAATTATCATCAATAACTTGTATTATCCGAATTTTTAGGATTATTGTGCTTCGGGATATTGGAAAAAACAAAGTATTTCTACGATTAAATCGCTAAAAGCAAAAGGCTAAGGACTAAAAGCCAAATAAACGAGCTAAATGCCTAAAATTATAGATAAAATACAAAGATAGCACCACATTTTACTCAAAATGGAATGACAGAAGCCACATATTTGAAGTCATTTTGTCAATAGACGAGGTATATTGAGTTTTATCATAAACTAAACTGTTGGTTAAGCCTATGCTGTATTTTAATTCGATAGAAAATTTAAAATACATTAGATAAAAATCGAAGCCTGCGCCTAATTCTCCTGAAAAATCAAATTTATTTAAGCGGATTTTGGGCATTTCTTCATCGGGGATTTTCTTTCTTGATGATAAATCGTATTTTGGATTGACACCGCCAATTACATACGGACGAAAATTATTGTTTCGCTTTCCTTTGTATTTCAAAAGCAATGGAAATTCCATATATGTTGATGAAAGTTTCATGGTATGCAGCTCTATCAGCTTGTTTGGCAAATTGGGCGAGACAATGGCGTGATATTGCAAATTGCGTTGCCCAAATGTAAGGATTATCAGCGTGCGGAAGTCGAAATATTCGCCCAAATGAAAATTAACAATAGGTCCTAAGCTAAAACCTACGTGTGGCTCATTTTCAATTGAATAAATTTCATCAATATTTGTTGTATTCAGGAAATCATCGTCCTTTATTATGCTAAAATCCATAACATTTAAGCCTATTGAGAAGCCAAAATGCAAACGTTTATAGTCGTAGTTTGGTAAATTCTTGTGCTTAGGCTCTTTGTATTGAGCAACTGCATTGAAACCGTAAAAAACTAAAAATAATATAATTAAGTATTGTCGCATTTGATTTATTATTTCGGTGTTTAATTTAAAATTATCAGCAATCTATTGTTGAAAACTCCATTTATACATACAATGTGAATTAAGAATTAAAAGTCAAAAAAATGAAAATGATTTTTAAACGAAAATAATACAAATTAACAGTAAAACAGTACAAAAATTTAGCAAATCACCCCAGAAAAACTTAGCAAACTTTACCGATTTTCCTTTTGTTCATTTTTCATTCGTTATTTATATAAAATATTTAGTAATAACGAAGTCGAAAAACAATTACTTGCGGGGAAAAGGCTTAATCTTTTCAAATTTTCAACTCTTAATTTCAAAATTTTAATTCACACACACAATTTAATTATTGAAAAATATAAATTCGTTCACAGAATTGCTTTTCTACTTTAATATAACGAAATTTATTGGAAAAATTATACTATACATTGAGAAAATTACTGATACTTTGAAGTTTTTTTTTGAAATAATACTTTTATTTATAACTTTACGCCGAAATTTATTAGGACAAATCATAAAAACAATAAGTTTAATGAATGATGATTAATCAATAGATTGTCGTATTGCAACATTAACACATTGTAAAATTGTAAAATTAACACATTTTCAAATTAATACATTAAAAAATAAACAGATGAAGAAAATTGCAGTAATATTATCAGGTTGTGGTGTATTTGACGGAGCAGAAATACACGAGGCAACATTAAGTTTATATGCTATACAAAAAAATGGTGGAAGTTATGATATTTTTGCACCAAATGTAGAGCAGCATCATGTAATTAACCACATTACGGGCGAGGAAATGCCCGAAAGCCGCAATGTATTGGTAGAATCGGCACGAATTGCAAGAGGAAAGATTAACGACATTGCCGATTTTGATGCAGCTAATTATGATGGGCTGCTATTTCCGGGTGGATTTGGCGTGGCTAAAAATTTATCGAGCTTGGCATTCGATGGTGCCGATTGCACGGTGAATTTGTCGATAGAGCAGACTATTTTAAGCATGATAAAAGCAGGAAAACCAATTGGTGCTTTGTGTATATCGCCCGCGATGATTGCAAAAGTGGTTGTAGGTGCGCAAGTTACCATTGGCAACGATAAAGATACCATCGCAGCAATTGAAATAATGGGCGGCGAACATAAAGTTACTAATCATGGCGAGGTAGTGGTAGATGAACAATTTAAAATCGTTACAACACCTTGTTATATGCTCGATGCAAACATTGTGCAGATAGCAGAAGGAGCCGAAAACGTGGTGAAAGCAATGTTTAAGCTAATGGACAATTAATATTGCGAAAATTGTAGTGAATGTGCGCGTGTAGTAAAGGCAAGGCAGGTCTTGTCTTTGCAAATTTTAAAAGAATAATTAATAAAAAAATCAAAATCATGAAGAAAATATCTAAAATTTTAATGATAGTTGTATTAACAACTTTAAGTTTGCAAACTTTTGCACAAACTATTGGTATAAAAACAGGAATGAACATAGCAAAACTTGCCGGAAAACCGGAGGTACCTATGGATATAAAAAATCGCTTGGGTTTTCATGGAGGTGTTACGGTAGAATTTGAACTTAACGAAATGTTGGGCATTGAAACAGGGGTATTGTTTACAACAAAAGGCGCAAAAGCTGAATATAGCGAGGATTTATCTTTTGATGGTTATATAGAAGGTGATGTTGAGGGAAAAGATGAAACTGTAACAGTAACAGCAATAGGTGAACTCAACCCGTCTTATATAGAAATTCCTATTAGCTTGAAATATTACTTCCCAATTGGCGATAATAAGAGAATTAATGTGTCGGTGGGTTCTTATTTTGCATTTGGAATAGCCGGAAAGGTAAAAGGAGAGGGAAAAATAAAAGGAAATGTTCCATTCTACCTAAAAGATGCAGTAGAAGAATTTATGAAAGAAGCAAATTATGAGCACGATATAGAATGGGGTGGCGAAGACGGCATGGAAAAGGCTGATACCGGATTAAATCTTGGTGCGGGCTTCGAGATAGGAGCAATTGGCATTGGAGCGCAATATAGTTTCGGATTTACTAACTTGGCAAAGGATGAAGATATTAAAAATAGAGTATTAAGTATTTCGTTATCCTATAAATTTGGAAAATAAATGCTTGTTTTGCATTAATCATAAATAGAAAGAAGAATGTTATTACTGAATTTGATTATTTATAAATATTTGTTTTAAATTTGTCTTTTGTTTTTTGTGAAGACCCCAAGGATTTTAAAAACTTCGGGGTCTTTTTTTTTGGCTGTTGGCTTTTTGCTATTGGCGGTTGTTTGTTTCTGTTGGCTGTTAGTGGTTGGCTGTTGGCTGTTAGCCTTTTGCTTTTGGCTGTTGGCTTTTTGCTGTTGGCTGTTGGCTTTTGCTGTTGGATAATTAAGTATGATGAAAATATTTAAAGAAAGTCCCCAAAGGTTTTAGAAACCTTTGGGGACTTGGAAACATTCTAAAAGAATAAGCCAATAAATTTAAAATTATTGCTATTTCTTAAATCCGCGACCGCGCAACAGTGCATCGGGCGTAGGTTTTTTGCCTTTAAAGTTGATGTATAGCTTCATTTGGTCGTCTGTGCTACCGGTTTCGAGTATATTTTTGCGAAATTTCATGCCGGTTTCGCGGTCTAAGATGCCGTTTTTAACAAACTCATCGAAAGCGTCCTTTTCTAATACTTCCGACCATACATAAGAATAGTAGCCAGCCGAATATCCGCCCGAAAAGATATGGTTGAAATAAGTTGTACGATAGCGAACAACTATTTCGGGTATCATTCCGATTTCGTTCATAGTTCTAAGCTCAAATTCGGCAGCATCTAAATCATCAGAGATTTTATTGAGTGTGTGCCATGCCATATCGAGAAAGGCGGCGGCAAGAAACTCGGTTGTGGCAAATCCTTGATTAAAATACTTGCTGTTAGACAGTTTTTGTATAAGACTATCGGGTATTTGCTCGCCGGTTTTGTAATGTTTGGCATAGGCTTTTAATACTTCGGGTTCGGCTGCCCAATTCTCCATAATTTGCGAAGGAAATTCCACATAATCGCGGGTGGTGTTGGTGCCCGATAGACTTCGATACGTGCAATTGGATAATAATCCGTGAAAAGCATGTCCTAACTCGTGAAATAATGTTGATGCTTCGTCAAAAGTGATAAGAGAGGGATTATTGCCAATTGGTTTGGTGAAATTAAACACTGTTGTAATAATCGGGCTAACCATTTTGCCGTTTTCTTTGCGTTGCGATTTGTAGGCGTTCATCCATGCACCACCGCGTTTGCTTGCGCGCGGGTGAAAATCCATAAATAAGATTCCAATGTGAGAACCATCGGCATCTAATACCTCAAATGATTGCGCATCGGGGTGTGGTTTTGGCACATTGTTAATTTCTTTGATGGTGATGCCGTATAATTTGTTGGCAACCATAAATGCACCGTCTCTAACGTTATTAACCGAGAAGTATGGTCGCAAGATTTCCTCATCAAGTTCGTATTTTTGCTTGCGTACCTTTTCGGCATAGTACCACCAATCCCAAGGTTCTAATTTAAACTTTCCGCCTTCTTTATCTATGATTGCTTGCATGTCGGCTATCTCTTTTTTGGCGGCGGGCAAGGCTCCTGCCCACACTTCGCGCATTAGTTTGTAAACATTGTCGGCATTTTTTGCCATGTTTTCCGATAAAATGAAGTCGGCATGGGTTTTATAGCCTAATAGTTTGGCTTTTTGCAGGCGCAGTTTAGCAATTGCCACTGCTATTTTTTTATTATCCAGTGTATCGTTATGATTTCCCTTGTTTATGTAAGCCTTAAACAGTTGTTCGCGCAAGTTTCGCTTTTGGGAATATTGCAAAAACGGATAGAAGCTCGGACGATGAATGGTAAACACCCATTTTCCATCATCACCTGTTGTTTTGGCTGTTTCGGCTGCGGCAGCGATTATTCCTTCGGGCAAACCTGCCAAATCTTCTTTATTATCAATAACTAATTTGTATTTATTGGTCTCGGCTAATACATTTTTTCCGAATTTTAAGGATAAACTTGATAATTCTTGATTGATTTTCTTTAATTCTTCTTTATCTTTCTCGCTCAACAAGGCTCCTCCTCTGACGAAGCGTTTATAGTATTTGTCTAACAAGCGGCTTTGCTCAGTGTTGAGCTTAAAGTCGGCTTTTTTGTCATATACTGCTTTTACGCGCGCAAATAGTTTGTCGTTTAGGAAAATCTCGTCGTTGTGTCGCGATAAAATTGGCGATAGTTCTTCGGCAATTTCTTGAAGCTCGTCGTTTGTGTTGGCTGACATCTGATTCTCAAAAACGGCTTCTACTTTGCGCAGCAATTTACCGGACGCTTCTAAGGCTTCAATGGTGTTTTTGAAACTCGCTGCTTCCGAATTGCTGACAATATCCGCTATCTCTTTGTTTTGTTCTTCTATTCCCTTTTTAAAAGCGGGCAAATAATGCTCGTTTTTGATTTTATCAAAGGGCGGAACGTCAAATGCTGTGTTGTATTCCGTAAAAAATGGATTCATAACTGTTTGTTTTTCTGATTTGTTACTTTTTTGCTGATTGTTCGCGCTATCGGTACATGACCAAAGCGAAAATGCTAACAAAATTAATAAAATGTTTAATTTTTTCATTGGTTTATTTATTTTTGATTGTTAATTTATTTATTTTTTTCCGTAATTTTGCGATTTATACCACAAATTTCACGATTTAGCCCATTATTTTGCGATTTAGCCCACAATTCCGCTTTGCTGCATTGTGGTTTATTATTATGCCGTCCTGACGGACTGGTCGTGCGGTTAATTTTGATTTTTTTTTGCAATTTGTTTTGTTATTTTGTTTATTTTCCCACAATTTTGTGTTTTTTCCCACAATTTCGCGTTGCTGCATTGTGGTTTATTATTATGCCGTCCTGGCGGACTGGGTCGTGCGGTTAATTTTAAGGTTCGCAGCGAAATTAGTCAGCTCGGCTGACGGCATGATATTAGCCCATAATGTAGCAGCGCGGAATTATGGGATACACAGACGGCATAATATTAGCCCATAATGCAGCATAGCAGAATTATGATACACGCAGTTAATTGTTAATTTGGGCGTGCGAAAGCCTCATTCTTAATTTTTAATTCTTCATTCTTCATTATTTTATTGTTTATCGTTTAACAACGATGCCCAAGCTTTCAAGTCGTTGACGGTCTTCTATTAAGATTTTGGCAAATTCAATGAGTTCGGAATAGTGTGGGTATAAATCATCAAAGGCATTGTCGCGCACTTCGGTGGCTTTTTGTGCCTCGCCCATTTCTTTTTTCTGCTCTTCTTTTAGTCTTTCTACTTCTATTAGGTCGTCTTTAATTGTTTTTATTTTCTTGGCGGTAACGCCTACCGGCTTCATTTTTGTTAAAAATGCTTCGTTGGCTAATATTTGCGCATAAAAATTACTTACTTGTCGGTGCCAACTTCCATAGGCTTTCTTGCGACTTCCTTCTAATTCTAAGGTGGCTTTTGCGCGTAAATCGTTTTTGAAGAAAATGCGTGCAAGCGATAGGTCTTTTTTATAGACTTTGTTTATTTCTTGCTTTTTCTGTTCAAACTCGTTGGTTCTTGCATATTGCTCACCATATTCTTTCTTTTGCTTTTGCGTAAGTATTTCTATTTCGTCTATTTGTTCTAAATAGGCGTTCAAACGCTCTTTGGTATATCCTACGCTGCTTAAAACACTTAAAATTTCAGGTGTTTTTGCATTTGAAAATGCTAATCTCATTTGAGATATTACTTCCTCGATACTGTAACTTCTGATTTTTTTCATAAAGCTTTATGTTTAGTTTATATTTATGATTTATTTATTTATATACTTATCTAATATATGCAAATTTGTAGTTTTTTATTGACTATTAGCTGTTAGTCTTCTGCCTTTTAGCTCTTTTTATCTACTAAAAATTGTAAAAATACTATATCTTTTAACCATAGCCAAAGGCAAAAAGATAGGAGCTACAAAAATAATAAAAAATTTTGAATATTATGCAAATAAATTATTAAATATTTCATTTTTTTTCTCATGGCGGCGGAATATTCCTGAAATTATTGACCGCCGTCTGACGACCATTCGTCGCCGCCTGATGATTATCCTTCGCCGTCTGATGATTATTCGTCGCCGTTGGCTGTTTATCCTTCGCCGTCTGATGATTGTCCGTCGCCGTGAAAAAATATTTGTTGCCGTTGGTTGTTTTCCACAATTTTGCGTTGATGTATTGTGTTTCCCCACAATTCCACGTTGTTGCATTGTGGTCTTTTGTTATGCCGCCCTTTTTTTCCACAATTCCACGTTGTTGCATTGTGGTTTATTGTTATACCGTCCTTTTTCCCACAATTCCGTTGGCACTTCATTGTGGTCTTTTATTATGCCGTCCTGACGGACTGGTCGTGCGATTAATTTTAAGGTTCGACGCGATTTTTTTTTGTTTGATTGATGATTGTTGCATTGTTTTTCCATAATTTTGTGTTGTTGTATTGTGTTTTATTGTTGTGTCGTCATTTTTTTCCACGATTTCATGTTGTTGTATTGTTATTTATTGTTATACCGTCCTTTTATCCCACAATTCCGTTGGCACTGCATTGTGGTCTTTTATTATGCCGTCCTGACGGACTGGTCGTGCGATTAATTTTAAGGTTCTATGCTAAACTTGTCTATTTGATTGATGGTTATTGCATTGTTTTTTCCACGATTTTACGTTGTTGTATTGTTGTTTATTGTTATACCGTCCTTTTATCCCACAATTTCACGTTGTTACATTGTGGTCTATTGTTATGCTGTCCTTTTTCCCACAATTCCGTTGGCACTGCATTGTGGTCTTTTATTATGCCGTCCTGACGGACTGGTCGTGCGATTAATTTTTAGGTTCGCTGCGCCACTAGTCAGCTCGGCTGACGGCATGATAGTAGCCCATAATGCAGCAACGCGGAATTATGGGAAACAAAGACGGCACAATATTAGCCCATAATGCAGCAACGCGAAATTATGGGAAAAATAACGAAATTATGGGATAAATCGCGAAATTACGCAACAAATCACAAAATTCTATATAAATTCATCAAGAATTTTCAACAATTCATCGGGTTGTTCGGCATGTAGCCAATGACCGGCGTTTTCTATTGTTGCAATTTCGGCATACGGGAAAATTGAAAATATTTTATCGCAGTCGTCTTGATTTATGTATTTCGACTCGCCTCCTCTGACAAATAAAACGGGTAAACCTGTAATTTCATCGCCAATATTGGTGCTTTCTGAAAAACCGTTCAATATATGTTCTAAGTTTTTATACAGTGAATTAAGATTTAGAACCCAACCAAACTGATTGTCCTTTTGCCGCTTAACATTTTTTAATATAAATTGTCTGATTTTGGTGCTTCTTATCTTTTTTATCATTAAATCCTCTAACTGATGCCTGTCTTTAATTCCACTGAAATCTAATGACATCATACTTTCCATAATGATTTTATGATTTAGAGTTTCTACTTTGCTATTAAGCGAAAAAGCATAAGATTTAGGTGCAATATCAATAATAATCAAACTTATTAGGCGTTCGGGCTGCTCCATTGCAAAGCGCATGGCTGTTTTTCCGCCCATAGAGTGTCCTATTAGAATGGCTTTTTCAATATTGTTGTCATTCATAAATTCTAGCAAATCTTCTTGCATTAATTGATATGTATGCTCGTCGCTATGCGGTGATTTACCATGATTACGTTGGTCTAACAGCCATACCTCGTACTTGTCGGACAATGCTCGCCCGATTGTTACCCAATTATCCGACGAACCATATAATCCATGTAAAATTATCAATGGAACGCCATTACCAAATTTTCTGTAAAATAATTTCATACGTTGTTTAATATTTGTTGTATTTTTTTAATGTAATTAGCCCACACGTCCCATAATTTGTTCCACAATTCGTTCCACAATTTATCCCACAATTCCGCGTTGCTGCATTGTGGTCTATTATTATGCCGTCCTGACGGACTAGGTCGTGCGTAAGCTTCATTCTTAATTTTTTATTCTTAATTCTTCATTGATTTAGCCCACAATTCCGTTTGCACTGCATTGTGGTCTATTATTATGCCGTCCTGACGGACTAAGGCGTGCGTAAGCCTAATTGTTCATTGCTAATTGCACATTGTTAATTGATTTAGGACGTGCGCAAGCCAATTGTTCATTGCTAATTGCACATTGTTAATTGATTTAGGGCGTGCGTAAGCTTCATTCTTAATTTTTCATTCTTAATTCTTCATTGATTTATCCCACAATTCCGTTGGCACTGCATTGTGGTCTATTGTTATGCCGTCCTGACGGACTAAGGCGTGCGCAAGCCTCATTGTTCATTGCACATTGCTAATTGCCAATTGATTTTAGCACCATGCAGCTGCGAGCAGGGATATATAAATATAAGCCATTGTCGTATGGAGCTTTTCCTTTCTCTTCTTTCTTTGTTTTATGTTCGATGCTTTCATCAACCAAAGCATATCCGCCGTAATTATTTGAATCTGTATTTAATACCACTTTGTATTTGCCCTTTTTTACCAAGATTCTGTAATCGGTATATGATTTTGACGGATGAAAATTAAAAACAAATAGCAGCTTACCCCTTGTATATGCCAAAATTTGGTCGCCTTGATTGTCGTGCAATTTATAACACCATTCATTATCAAAAATTTTCTCCTTTTGTATTAATTTTATCATGTCGCGGTCGAAATCTTTAAGATAATGATAGCGCAATAAACCATTATCAGCCAACGACCATTGCCGACGAGCATATTTATATGACCAATTGTTGCCCTCGCGCGGAAAATCAATCCATTCCGGATGTCCAAACTCATTGCCCATGAAGTTAAGATAACCACCACCGGCAGTCGATAAAGTTACTAAGCGTATCATCTTATGCAAGGCTAATCCTCTATCAACTAACATATTTTGACTATTTTTATCCATGTGCCAATACATTTCCTTGTCTATTAGGCGGAAAATAATGGTTTTGTCGCCTACCAGTGCTTGGTCATGCGATTCTGTGTAGCTAATAGTCTTTTCATCAGCTCGGCGGTTGTTCAATTCATAAAAAATATTGCCTACATTCCAATCTTCGTCTCGTTTTTCCTTTATTAGCTTAATCCAATAATCAGGAATGCCCATTGCTAAGCGAAAATCGAAACCTAAACCGCCATCTTCTATGGCATTTGCCAATCCGGGCATTCCGCTCATCTCTTCGGCTATGCTGATGGCTTTTTTATTAACTTCGTGAATTAATTTATTAGCTAAACTAAGATATGTAATAGCATCTTCGTCTTGCCCGCCATCAAAATAGGCATCATAAGAACCAAAATCGCGATTAAGCCCATGGTCGTAGTATAACATGCTTGTTACTCCATCAAATCTAAACCCGTCGAACTTAAATTCATGAAGCCAATATTTGCAATTAGATAGTAAAAAGTGTAAAACTTCATTTTTTCCGTAATCAAAACAATAAGAATCCCATGCCGGATGCTCGCCGCGTGTTCCTGCGTGGAAAAACTGCTCTCGCTGCCCTGCAAAATTACCTAATCCCTCCAATTCGTTCCTTACTGCATGAGAATGAACAATGTCCATAATAACTGCAATGCCGTTTTTATGAGCTTCGTCGATAAGTTCTTTTAATTCTTCGGGTGTTCCGAAGCGCGACGATGGCGCAAACAGATTGGACACATGATAACCAAATGAGCCGTAATATGGATGCTCTTGTATTGCCATTAATTGCAATGTATTGTAGCCGCCTGCAATGACACGTGGCAAAATTCGGTCTTTAAACTCTGTGTATGTACCTACCGATTCTGCTTCCGTTGCCATTCCCACGTGTGCTTCGTAAATGATAGGATGCGAAAACTTAGGTTTAAATCGAGAAACCTTCCATTTATATTGTTGAGGCAAGTGCCACACCTGAGCGGTATAAATTTTTGTGGCATCATCTTGAACCACACGCTTACACCAAGCCGGCAGACGCATTCCCTCGCCGCCTTGCCACTTCACAAGCAATTTATATAAATCGCCATGCTTCATTTTATCCTCCGGCAATTCAATTTCCCAATTTACATTGTCTATCCGGCTTAACTCAAATTCTTGTTTTGCTTCCCAATTCGAGAAATCGCCCACTAAGAATATTTGTGTGGCGTTTGGTGCCCATTCTCTAAATATCCACTTTCGATTTTGTTTGTGTAAACCATAATATAAGTAACCTGTTGCAAAATCGAACAACGATGCTGAATTTGTCAATAAATTCTTTTCTTTTTCTTCGGTTCTTTTTATTCTTCTATTAATTATATCAGAATATGGTGCCAAAGCTGAGTCGTTTTTTATAATTTTTGCTTCCAATTGTATAAGTTTATTAGTTTGCCGTAAAAGTATATATTTTTTTTGAAATACAATACAAAAATGTAAAATTTTATGAAAATTTTGTATTTTTTTAATATTTATATTATATTTTATAGAAATTATTAGCCTACATAACGTTTTTTATAGTTGTATTTGTATTCTAAATTAGCGTATTGCTTTTAGCTTTTAGCCTTTATCTTTTGGCTTTTGGCTTTTTTGCCTTCGCCAAGATAATTTAACTATAAAAAGATGAAGTCTTTTTACAAAATCTAATGAATAAAGACCAAAGGCTAACGTCTTAAAATCTTAAAATCAAATCACTAATGTTTTGTAATTATTCAAAAAACATTTTTAATCACTTTATAGATATTTTGTATTGATTTGTTATTTTTCGTTTTTATTTTTTCATAAATTTGTGCGTAATTTCAAAATTATCATGTATCTTTGCAGCGTAACAAACAAATGAATTATTAATGGATTCAACAAGATTAAAAAAAGTAGAGAGGTTGGTACAGAAAGAGTTAAGTTTGTATTTTCAACCCTTATCGGCTCATTATTTAGGTCGATTAATTTCGGTAAGTGGCGTAAATATCAGTCCCGATTTGTCGCTGGCAAAGGTTTATATAAGTATTTTCCCATTAGACAAAGACGAAGCCGTTATAAATATGGTAAAATCAGAAATTAGCCAGATAAAGTTTCATGTTGGCAAAAAATTAAGAAACCAATTGCGCAAAATGCCCGATTTTCAGTTTTTCGTTGATGATTCTCTTGAAAAATCAGAACGAATAAACGAATTATTATCAAAAAAATAGGCTTTCAGTACTATAAATAAGTGAATTATATTAAAATTATTTAGATTTATTAGCAGACCAAAAGGACTCAGCAAGACCCCAAAGGTCTTAGAGACCTTTGGGGTCTTAAAACCTACAAAATAATCTAAACTAATTTCAAACGAGTGCTAAAATATCATAAAATAGAAGTTAGATGTCTATAAAATCAGCTTCTAACTTATAACCACAGAAATATATACACCACAAATATCTAACAACTTTGAGATTAGAATTTTTCATAAGCAAACGCTATTTATTTGCCAAAAAAAACAGCAATTTGGTTAATATAATTTCGGCATTGTCGGTATTTATTTTAACAATTATAACGGCTGCCATCATTATTATTCTGTCTGTTGTCAATGGATTAGAAGATGTTGTTAAATCGTTCTTCGGTTCGTTCGACCCCGACTTAAAAATCACCGTTGTAGAGGGTAAAACCTTTTCTTTGTCAGATAGTTTAGAAAACCGGATAAAGACGATGAAAGGAATTGCTGCATATTCAAAAGTGCTTGAAGAAAACGTGATGCTGGAATATAATAACCGGCAGGATATTGCCAGAATCAAGGGCGTTTCGAGTGGTTTTGCACAAACCAGCAGCATCGACAGCGTGATGATTAACGGCGATTTTAGTTTGAAAAACAACAACATGAATTTTGCCGTTATTGGCTATGGCTTGGCTGCTCGCTTGGGCGTAAATATCAGTTCTTCAAAGCATATTAAGATTTTAGCACCCAAACGCGGCGTGAAACCGTCGCTCACTAATCCCAATGTGTTAAATGTAAAAAATATTTACCCTGTTGGTGTGTTTTCGGTTTTGCAAGAGGGCTACGATTCTGAACTTATAATTGTGCCGCTTGATTTTTGTAGAAAATTATTAGAATACGATACCGAAATTAGTGCTATTGATATAAAAATTGATAAAACTATTGATGCCAATATCGTGCAGAGCAATTTGCAACTGCTGTTGGGCAATAATTTTGAGGTAAAAAACCGCTACGAACAGCACGAAATGCTTTTTAAGGTGATGGAAGCTGAAAAATGGGTGGTTTTTCTTATTCTTTCTTTCGTAATTATAATAGCTTCGTTTAATTTAACCGGTTCATTAACAATGCTTATCATCGACAAGAAAGATGATATTGTAACTCTTCAAAACATTGGAGCAAATAACAAATTGATTAAAAATATTTTCCTCTTAGAGGGTTGGCTAATATCAATTTTGGGAGCCATTGGCGGTCTTATCTTGGGTACTGCCGTTTGCTTGTTGCAAATGGAATTTGGCTTGGTAGGCGACAGCAACAATATTATATTAACGGAATATCCCGTAGCTCTCGAATTTTGGGATTATGTTTTTACTTTCATCACCGTTGTTGTTATCGGTTTTGCTGCTTCTTGGTATCCTGTTCGGCATATTACTAAAAAACACCTTTTGATTAAGTAAAATACTATTCTACACCACTTTTTTTATCATTGCTGTTGGCTGTTGATTTTTAGCTTTGGACTGTTTGCCTTTGGCTTTTGGCTGATTGTTCTTCGCCTTTGGTTTTTAGCTCTTTTTTTGCCTTTAATGGCGAATTTATCCTGCTTATTTATCACGATTTTGTAAAATCTACGTCGGTATCACCAATTTATAACCTTTTCCGTGAATGTTTAATATCTGAATTGACTTATCCCTTGAAAGATGTTTGCGTAATTTTGTAATATACACGTCCATGCTTCTGGCATTGTAATAATTATCCTCGCGCCAAACGGCTTTTAGTGCAAACGAACGCTCCAAAATGTTATTCCTATTGGCACATAGCAAAGCCAAAAGCTCTGATTCTTTGGTGGTTATTTTTATCGACTCGCCATCGAAATCCAGCAATTGTTTGGTAACATCAAATTTATATTTACCAATTTCATAAAAATCCGACTGCAAATTGCCATCATTGTTTTCCGTAACTCTACGCATTATTGCCTCTATTCTCAACAACAACTCGTCCATAACGAAAGGTTTTGTCATATAATCGTCTGCTCCTATTTTCAAACCCTCTAAAACATCGTCTTTCAAGGCTTTTGCCGTCAAAAATATAATTGGAATATAATGATTGGTCATTCTAATTTCGCGAGCTACCGAAAATCCGTCTTTCTTTGGCATCATCACGTCTAATATACAAAGGTCGAACCTGTCTTTGGTGTAGCCCTCTAATGCTTTTTCGCCATCAGCAAATAAATGTGTATCAAAACCTTTAGCATTCAAATATTGCATCAATAATGAGCCTAAATTTATGTCGTCTTCTGCTAATAATATCTTTATTTTCTTCTCTTCCATTTCTTCGTAATTTTTTATTCGTTAAAATTTAGATAAAACAAGCTGTTTATCAATCATTTTCTTTAATCAAAGGCATCGACACGGTAAATTCTGAACCTTTGCCGCTTTCGCTCTTTAAAGCAATCTGACCTTTGTGTTGTTCCACAATTTTTTTCACATAACTCAGCCCCAAGCCAAAACCTTTTACATTATGAACATTCCCTGTGTGAACTCTATAAAATTTTTCAAATATTCTTTTCTGATTTTCTTTTGTTATGCCAATTCCGTTGTCTTTTATTTTTATAATTATGTAATTCTTGTTGTTTTGAGTGGAAATATCAATTTGCAGATTGTCATCGCTATATTTTATTGCGTTATCTATCAAGTTTATAAACACATTTGAAAGATGTAGTTCATCACCATAAACCATTGTGTCGGTAGCATTCAAATTTGCATTGATACTTCCGTTTTTTTCCTTTACTTTTATGCTTATATTCGTAATAATTTGGTCAATTATCTTGTGAATATCCATTCTTTTACATTTCAACTTAGCTCCATCGCGGTCGATAATTGCCATTTGCAAAACCTTTTCTACATGCATGCCTAATCTGCGACTTTCGGCATCAATAATACTCGAAATTTGTGAGTAATCGCTTTCTTTTTTAGCAACCGATGTGTCTTTTAGCATTTGCGAAGCCAATGATATTGTGGAAATCGGTGTTTTCAGCTCGTGGGTCATATTATTGATAAAATCATTCTTCATTTCCGACAGTTTCTTCTGACGGAGTATAACATATATGGTAACTACGAAAATTATTAAAATTACCAAGACCAACAATATAGATGTTATAATGATTGACGGAATTGTATCAAGCTCTATATAACGACTTGGGAAATAAATGTATAAAGTGTAGTCAGTGCCGACAATACTTTCGGTTTCGGTGTCGTTTGGGAATAGTTTTTTTTGAAATATCTTGTTCTTATTCAAATAATTAAACTGATTTGATTGGAAATACGGTCGCTTTTTCCCTGCCACTACTGCATATTCAAACTTTCGTGTGATATTGTTATTATCGAGAATAGATTTTAATTCCGTTTCTAATTTACTCTGATTTATCCGCTCTTTTAGATTTATTTCTTTGCGTTTTAGGTTTTGAGTCAGCACATCAACATAGACCAAGTCATTATTTAGCAATTTTAAATCTTTTAGCTTGTCGCCGTCTTTTGAAATCATTTTATCCCGCAATCTATTGAGATTTATTTCGTGAAATATCGTGTCTCTATCCATAATGGTTTGTGTAGTAAACCAATGTTTTGAACTATCAAGCAATGCTGTATTTACTTGATTTGAAAGTCCGTATAAATTGTTTTTACTACTAAACGAAATCAAATCTTCCTGACGATAAAGCACTGTTTCATTCTTTTCAAGCGTTTTTATTAATTCCGATAAACTTTTTTCTACCAGATTATTGAAATTTTCTCTTTCAACATTGATTGCATTCTTTATCCAGCTAAATTGTAGTAAAATCAACCCAACTAATGCAATTGCCATTAAAGAAATAAGAAAAATTATGAATTTTCGTTTCACTATTTATCGTTTTTTTTGATTTTCGCGGTTTTACAAACAGCTCTTTCCCGCATTTTGGCTCACAAAATTACTAAATTATTTTGAGGTAGCAAGTTTTTTTTATATTTTTGCAATACTAAATAAAATAATTACAATGCGTATTTTTACCGAACAAAGATTAAAAGAATACATTAAAAATCACCCAAAAAGCAAAACCGCATTACAAGATTGGGTTACAAATGTAAAACGTTCTGAATGGAATTGTTTTGCGGATGTAAAGAAGTCTTTTAATAGTGTAGATAGTGTTGGTAATCAGCGTTATGTATTTAATATTAAAGGAAATGTTTACAGGCTGGTGGTGATTATAAAATTTACAATTAAATTTGTTTATATCCGATTTGTGGGAACACACAAGGAATATGACAAAATAAAAGACATTTCAAACATTTAAAACGTATAACTCGATGAAATATATAGAAAATGAAATGCAATACAATTGGGCTGTTACTCGTGTTGAAGAACTTTTGAAGCTAACTGATGAAAATACAGCATCTGACAATCCGCTTATGATAGAATTGAAATTATTATCGCATTTGGTTGCTGATTACTCCGAGACACATTTCTCAATTGGAAAGCCCTCGCTTGTTGAGGTTATGAAATTGCGACTTTATGAAATGAATTTAACCAAACAGAAATTAGCAGAAATATTGGGAGTAAGCCAATCAAAAATCAGCGATTATCTAAGCGGAAAGAGCGAACCGACTTTACCTGTTGCACGCATCATAAGCCGTAGGCTAAATATTGACCCTGCAATTGTTTTGGGGGTTTAATACGAAGTATGAACAACTCACCGTTGATACGTGTTGAAACAAATTGAGCTAATCATCGTTGCTGATTGTTAATTACTCATTCCTAACTGAGCGCGGTGTTGAAAAATATTCTGTAAAGTAGCAGATTGCCGTTTTATATTTTGGTTAGAAAGTCAAATATAAAATTATTTAGATTGGTTATTGCCAATGGAATATTCCACGAGTCTCGATTGTTTACTTCCATATAGTTTGAAATGGCTCGTATTTGTAAACACTTTATATTTTCGCTCATACAAACATAAAAAAATGCCGCGCCTTCCATAGTTTCAATATCGGCTTTGTATTTACGGTAGAATTGATTAATGGAACTCTCGTGTGCGTGTGCAGTATTTGACGATATAGCTGTAACAGTTTTAATACCGTCTAAACATGGATAATTGAGTGGTTTATTTATTAATTTGGCAAATGTAAACGGAAACTCATCAGCTTTGGCAAATCCCAAGTCAAATATGGTATGCAAACCATCAGCGCGCTCGGCTCCAAGGTCGGCAAATTCATCTTGCACTACATTCACAAGCTCGCCTATTTCTAAATTACGGTTGAAACTGCCTGCAATGCCAATGTTTACGCATAAATCGTAATGTTTAGCAGCTAAAAATTTACTAAGATGATAGGTAGTGAAAACCAAACCCACTCCGGTTGTTAGAATATCAATATTATGAGTTCCAAACTTAATATTTCTTTGAGTATTGCAATTTATTTTTGATAATAAATTATTTATTTCCAATTTAGTAGCCGCAATTATTAATATATTCATATATTATTTAAACTTTTTTATAGAAATTACGCAATTTATAATACATTTATTATTAGTTATTTGCAATTATTTAATTTATAATAAACATATTGCTAAATTGTGATTTGATAGTGTACAAAATTAGTAAAATTAATTAACAAATAAAATAGAAATATGCAAAAAACGATGATACATAAGCAGCCGGTTGCTGAAAATTCAAAATACGAAAAATTAGAAGTATTCGATGATTATTCTACTAAGGAATTAGCAAAAAGATACAAAGAAACGCTCGATTTATTAGGAGAAGACTCGGAACGAGAAGGTTTACTTAAAACACCGATGCGAGTAGCAAAATCAATGCAATTTTTAACACAAGGTTATAGCGTAAGTCCGGAGGAAGTTTTGAGAAGTGCCATGTTTAAAGAAGAATACAGGCAAATGGTTTTGGTGAAAGACATAGAATTATATTCTTTGTGCGAACATCATCTCTTGCCGTTCTTTGGAAAAGCTCATGTGGCATATATTCCAAATGGCTATATAACAGGACTTAGCAAAGTAGCAAGAGTTGTAGAGGCTTTTGCCCGCCGACTGCAAGTGCAAGAACGTTTAACTGTGCAAATAAGAGATTGTATTCAAAAAACCTTAAATCCCTTGGGAGTTGCCGTTGTTATAGAAGCGCAACATATGTGTATGCAAATGAGAGGCGTTCAGAAACAAAATTCAGTAACATCAACATCAGCTTTTACGGGGGCATTTTTGCGCAAAGCCACTCGCGAAGAATTTATTTCACTAATTGGGCAAAAATTGCATTAAGCACGAGTAAAAAAATCCCTGTTAAGATGTATAAAATTAACAAAATATGTTTTTGTTCCGGATTTAGGTTTGCCCTGCTAAGTATTTATCTTGATTTTTATATTTAACATATTATTCTTAACTTTGCATTGTGTTTTTTATACTTAATTAAATTAATAACTGAAAGTTTAAAACAACACTTCGTGCAATTATGAATTAGAAAATAACATCTTGATAAACAATGTGTTATAAAAGTCAATTTAAGGTTTATTAAATCCTGTTTATCAGATATTTATAAAAACAATAATGGCAAAATTTAAAGACAAAGTTACTGAAAATGTGCAAAAAATTAGCGCATTTTTAAAGTTGGGAGTTTGGGAAGTGCAATTAAAAAAAATGCCTACCTACAACAGAGCGGGAATACATTTAATTAAGGTTATTTTGCTGGCTGCCAAGGGCTACAAGGAAGACGAATGCCCCGTGAGAGCGTCGGCATTAACATATTTTACTGTACTGTCGATAGTTCCTGTAATTGCTTTTGCTTTTGCCATATCCAAAGGTTTTGGCTTAGAACAACTCTTAGAAGAAGAAATTACAAAATCGTTAGCGTCGCAGCAGGAAATAATGACATATTTGCTTGATTTCTCAAAAAGAATGTTGGCATCAACCAAGGGAGGAGTGTTGGCGGTTATCAGTATCGGAATTTTGCTGTACACAGTTCTAAAACTTTTTCATCACATCGAAAGCACAGTAAATATAATCTGGAATATAGAAAAATCGCGAACATTATTGCGCAAATTCACCGATTATCTTTCAATTGTAATGATTGCGCCAATATTGATGATAGGTTCAAGTGGTTCAACTGTTTACATCAATACTGTATTAAAAAGCATATCGGAAAACTCTATGTTCGATATGATTCCGACCTTGCTTATTTTCATTATGAAAGTAATTCCTTTCGTAATTATGTGGATACTTTTCACGGGAATGTATATTATAATGCCTAATACGAAAGTGAAATTCGGACACGCATTTGTGGCTGGAATTTTAGCAGGTTCGTTGTTTCAACTAATACAAATTTACTATATTGATTTGCAATTTGCCTTTTCAAAATACAATGCTGTTTATGGTAGTTTTGCCGCTTTGCCCTTATTTTTGCTGTGGGTACAATTTAGTTGGCTCGTGTTTTTATTTGGTGCCGAAATTTCGGCAGCACTCGACAAAGTGAGTTCTTACAGCTATAAACTTGATTATAAAATGTTAAGTATTGCAAAAAAATATAGGCTTAATTTGCTTGTATTGAAATATATAACCGATGTTTTTAAAAATGACGAAGAACTGCCATCGCGCAAACAATTATCAGAAAAATTAAAGTTACCTACACGATACGTTGAGCAAATTACTCATAATTTGATAAAATGCAATTTAATAAATGAAGTTGTATCGTATAAAAGTGAGGAAAACACATTTCAACCGGCAAAAGATATTTCTACGCTAAGTTTTGCCGACGTTTATCAAACTATGGAAACTTGGGGCGGAGATAGATTAATTATAAACGACAGCCCCGAATTCGACAAAATAAATTCAAAATTTGATGAATTTTATGAACAAATAAATAAAAATTACTCTGAGTTATTGATAAAAGACTTGTAAAATTATTGTAGTTTATACAAAAACCGATACCCCTCTTAGTGAATTATAACAAATGTGAATTAAGAGTTAAGAATGAAAAATTAAGAATGACTCTTTTTTCATTTTTCATTCTTAATTTTTAACTCTTAATTCACACAACAAAGTTATATTTTAAAATAATTTTTGAATTACTACAATCTAACATGACACAATACCGTACAAAAAGACAACAAAGTGTTATAAAAATATATTTTAGACGCATTATGTTAGTTGCCAATATTGCTTTTGCAATTGCTTTGATTTTATCATATTTGGCAAATTTTGTAAACCCAAATACATTCTATTTTGTTGCATTTTTTGGTTTGCTATATCCGGTTTGGGTAATACTTAATTTAGCAATGCTGACATATTGGCTGTTTACAATTCCCGTGAGAGCATTAATTTCTATTTTGTCAATAGGCTTAGGCTTTCATTATTTAGTTAATTTTTTCACAATTAGTTTTAATGATAATTCTAATTCAGACAAAAGTAATATTAATGTTTTAAGCTACAATGTAAGGGTTTTTAATCGTTGGAATTGGGTAAAAAACAAAAATCAAGGTGCTGAAATTATAAAATTTATAAAAAATAGCCACGCCAATATTGTTTGTTTGCAAGAGTTTTACTCCGATAAGGCAAAACACGACAATGTGGCAGCTATAATGAACAAATCAATATTGAAACACGCTGATGTTTCTTACAATAGAAAAAATAATAATACCTATAAATCTGGTATTGCAATATTTACGAGCTATCCAATTGTGAGGAAAGGCAAAATTGGGTATAACAAAAACGACAATTTTTGTATATTTGCCGATGTGAAAATAGACAGTAAAATTATCAGAGTTTATAATATTCACTTGAAGTCAATCAGATTAGGCTATTCTGATTACAACTTTTTGAAAAGATTAAACAATACCGATACAATTGATGTGAAAAGTGCGAAAAGTATTTATACAAAAATGAAGAGAAGTTATATTTTGCGAGCCAAACAAGCCGACTTGATAGCGCAAAATATCAAAAACTGTAATTACCCGGTAATTTTATGTGGCGATTTCAACGATGTGCCGATGTCGTATGCCTACCACACGATAAAGCACTCATTAATTGATGCTTTTAGCAAATCGGGCAATGGCTTAGGTGCAACATACACGAAAACATTACTGCCCTTCCGCATTGATTTTATACTACATTCAAGCAGCATTCAATCAATAGAATACAAAACCGTAGAGCTTTTATTATCGGATCATTATCCTGTAAAATCGACCCTACAATTTGTGCAATAAGGATAATAAAAAATATCGTCCTTTTAATGAACTGTACTACGGCTTCAAAGCGTGATTGTCTATAAATTGTCTTTCATTTCTTCTAATTTATTGACAAACGGCTCTTTGCCCGCAAAAACAATCGGTAATTTAATAATCTTTTCGGGTCTTATTCTGTTGTTAATCAATTCTTTATAGTATTTTTTCGTTTCTATTTGCTGCAATGCTTTATTGATTGTTGAATTTACTCTTTTAACGAAATTTTCGTCAGTTTCTTTGGCTTTTTGGCTTTCTATGCTTTTAAAC
>PDWI01003329.1_pt1 | contig 22775 bp, 17 predicted proteins | sample 1430891 | NCBI WGS metagenome assembly PDWI01 (sample SAMN01162508, study PRJNA174530) | Oral metagenome, whole genome shotgun sequencing project. | biome: Marine environment; feature: Marine mammal; material: Swab sample of the gingival sulcus; isolation source: swab sample of gingival sulcus... | reverse complement strand
TGAAAAATGTACAGGAGCTTTTTTTATGAAATCTTTAGACCCTCTTTATCAGGATATTATTATGGAGCATTACCGTTCTCCCCGGAACAAGGCAGACCTCTCCCATGTGTCTGATAACCAGACTTATGAAAATCCTTCCTGCGGAGATACGGTGAAACTGGAAGTCCTTTTTGATGATGACGGGCGTATTGTTTCTGCACAATTTGACGGATACGGCTGCGCCATAAGCACCGCTTCGGCATCCCTTATGAGTGAAAGCATCCTTGGCAAAACAGGGGAGGAAGCCCGGACTCTTATGGAAAGGGTCATCAAGGTCATGGGGGGGGAAGCGGCTCCGAAAGAACTGGAAGCCTGGGGCGAAGTGGCGGCTCTGGGGGGGGTGGCTCCCTTTCCTTCCAGGGTAAAATGTGCAGAACTGCCCTGGCAAGCCCTGAAAAACCTGCTGGACAAGGAGGATGGTACTTTGGGCTGACCGGCCCTTTATTTTTCATGTTTCAAGAAAAACACCCTTTGCTCAGACTGTCTTTTCCTCCTCAAAACGGCATTGGGGCCAAGGTACTCATCCTGCATCAGCAAAAAAGATTCAGCCTGTTCCCCTTGGTGCAAAAGTCAGACTATGCAAAAGATACCGGAACCCCCAATACCCAATTCAATTTTTTCATCAAGATTTTTCAAAATCGATTTCCCTCCAGCCCAGAGCTTCAAAGGCCTTCATAAAACGGGGCGGCAAAGGCGCTGCAACGGAAATTTTTCCCCCGCTGCGGGGATGTATGAAGCTTAAACTCCTGCTGTGAAGCAAAAGACCTTTTACCCCGAAATGGGCTTCAAAATGGTGGTTGCTATAGGTATCGCCATGGGAAGTGTCCCCAATAACAGGATAGCCCAAGCCAGCCAAATGACGGCGGATTTGATGAAAACGTCCCGTATCCAGGCTGATTTCAGCCAGGGAATAGCGGGATGTATCATAACGCCGGGAAGGGATGGGTATTTCACACAAGGCAAGACGCCGAACAAGACTCCGGGCCTCCTGCATTTTTCCTGTGTCATGGTTTTTTAAAGGGACTTCCACACAGGCTTTTACCGGGCAATGCCCCCTGAGGATAGCCCAGTAGCGCTTCACAACCTGCCCTTCCCGGAATAAAGCAGAAAGGGCTGCCGCATCTTTGGAGCAAAAGGCCCCGGCCAGAATCCCCGACACCGGCCTGTCCAGACGATGAACCGGCAGAGGCGGGGGGTCAAAGCTGCGGTAAAGTCTTCTAATCAGGGTATCCCGGGAAGAAGAAAAAACAGAGGGATGAACCAAGAGCCCGGCCGGTTTATAAATCAGGGCATAATATTCATCCTGCCATAAAATCCGCAGTTCTTCTTCCGGCAGGACAGTCATAAAACTCCTACTCCTTCCAGGGAAAAATGGTTCCCTTCAAGGTGCGTTTGCCTACCCTTTCCCGCTCTTCCATAATCAGGGCGGCCCAGGGAATTTTCTTTCTATCCGCCTCGGGATGTTCTTCCAGATAATCATATTTTAAAAGAAGGAGCTTCATGGCCGATTCCTGCAGCACAAGGATGCCCCCCATCCCCGGAAGGATAAAGGCCAGCATTATGGACAGGGCCGCATTAAAAATCATCATAAAGGCCAAAACAAGAGATGTCCCTGTATTATCAAAAAAGAGAATAAAACTTTTTTTCAGGATTTTTTTAAGGTTGTGATCCAGATTCGTCATAATGGGAAAAAAGTAAATCAATGCCATGGAAACAATTAAAAAAATCCAAAAAAGGAATGTCATCCCTAAAAGTCCGGGAACAGAGCCAAGAGCGCTGTAAAAGCGGAAACCTGTAAAACAGGTAAAATAAAAAAGGCTCACCCCCATTCCCAGAGTAAGACCAAGCTTCCAGTTTTTCTTCAAATGCCCTCCAATATCCCTGAGTTCCGGTGATTTATAATAAACCAGATCCCGGATAAAGGGAGCGACACCTCCGGCATAAACAAAAAGAAGAAGCAGAAAAACAAAAAGGACAAAAATACTCACAACAGGAATATCCGCCAAAGCCCTGGGTAAATAAAAGCCCCCTGCGGTTAAAAGCAGAAATCCTGTATTAATCAGCAGTATGCGCCCCAGATTATCCCAGGTATCCCAAAAGGCTTTTTTTAACATAAACAATATCACACTTTTCTCCTGACAAGGCCAAGCCTTTGTATTTATCTTTTTTACGCATTCTGCCCAAGGTGTTTCAGGGAACAGGAAATCCGCTTTCTTTCCCTGTCCACATCCAGTATGCGGACCTTCAATTTTTGCCCGGGGTGGACAATCCGGGAAGGGTCGGAAACAAAATGCTCTGCCAGCTGACTAATATGGATAAGCCCATCCTGATGAACCCCCAAATCCACAAAGGCCCCAAAGGCCGTTACATTGGTAATGATTCCGGGAAGGATCATGTCCTTTTTCAGGTCTTCCATGGTATGCACCCCATCATCAAAGGCAAAGGCTTTGAATTCCTGCCGGGGATCCCTTCCGGGCTGCATAAGTTCTGCCAAAATATCCTTTACCGTAGCAGGGCCATACTCCTTGTTACAGTAATCTTCCGCCTTAAGCGCTGCGGTAAAAGAAGGCTCTGCCAGCAGGGACGGCACGGTTTTGCCAAGGCTTTTGGCCAAAGCCTTAACAAAAGCATATTGCTCAGGATGGATGCCCGTATTATCAAGAGGTTCGATCCCCCTGCGGATTCTCAAAAAGCCCGAAGCCTGCTCAAAGGCCTTTTCCCCAATGCCCCTGACCTTTTTGATTTCCTGACGGGAAGCAAAGGGGCCATGGTTATTTCTGTGCCTGATAATGGCCCCGGCGGTTTTTCGGTTCAGCCCCGAGACATAGGCCAAAAGATCAGCACTGGCAGTATTCAATTCTACCCCCACCCCGTTAACACAGGACATGACCACCTCATCCAGAGAGGCCGCCAGGGCCTTTTGATTCACATCATGCTGGTACTGTCCCACCCCTATGGAAGAGGGATCCAGCTTAACCAGTTCTGCCAGAGGATCCATAAGGCGGCGTCCTATGGAGACAGCCCCCCTTACAGTTAAATCCAGATCGGGAAACTCTTCCCGGGCCCCTTGGGAGGCGGAATAAATGGAAGCTCCGCTTTCATTCACAAGAACACAGGGAAGCCCTTTCAAACAGTCCAGGCTGCTGCAAAATTTCCGGGCTTCCCGCCCCCCTGTTCCGTTCCCCACAGCCACAGCTTGCAGATCAAATTTCTTTACCAGTTTTTCAATGACCCCTTTGGCCTGGGCCTCTTTTTTATGGGGTTCAAGGGGGTAGATAACCCCATGGTAAAGAAGCTCGCCCTGGGGACTGAGGCAGACGATTTTACAGCCGGTACGCAAGCCCGGATCCAGGGCCAACACCCCTTTCTGGCCTAATGGAGCCTCCATAAGGAGTACCCTTAAATTGGAGGCAAAAAGGCGGATAGCTTGTTCATCAGCCCGTTCCTTAAGATTTTTTTTCAGCTCTGTTTCCAGGGAAGGGGCCAAAAGCCTTTTGTAACAGTCCCTTTCCATGGCCGCAAGAAAGTCTTTCCAGAATGGACTGCGGAAGGGGGTTCTCTTATGAATTATTCCCAGACTCTCTTCTTCATCAGGTCTGATTTTCAGCCTTAATATTCCCTCATCGGCAGCCCGGAACATGGCCAGGATTCTGTGGGACGGGGCCCCTTCCGCCCCTTCCTGCCGGTTAAAATAATCCCTGTATTTCTGCCCCTCTTCTTCCTTTCCCTTTACAGCCTTGCTGTGAATAAGGGCCTTCCGGGCAAAATGCTTCCTCAGGGCGCCACGGAGTTCCGGCAGTTCATTCAGCCTTTCAGCCAGAATATCCGAAGCTCCCTGAAGGGCTTGCTCCCAAGTCCCTGCCTGGCCTTTTCCCCCAAAGAAATCTTCTTTCCGTATGGCTTCGGCCCGGATCCCCCCGGCAATGGCATCTGCCAGGGGTTTCAGACCCTTTTCTTCTGCCAAACTGCCCCGGGTTTTCCGTTTAGGCTTATAGGGAAGGTAAAGATCTTCCAAAGTCCCCGGGTTCTGACAGGAGAGGATTTGCCTTTCCAGCTCAGGACCGAGCTTTCCCTGGGAAGCGATGGTTTTAAGGATGTAAACCTTCCTTTTTTCCAGCTCTTCCAGGGCCGCAGCGGTTTTCAGGATATTGGCTATAGCCACTTCATCAAGTCCGCCGGTTCTTTCCTTCCTGTAACGGGCCATAAAGGGAATGGTGTCCCCGGCACCGGCCATATCCAGAACCGCCCGAACCGCTGATTCCTTCAGGGCAAGCTGTACCGCTGTTTCTCCCGGAATATCCCTTTCCCGGCTCATCTGAAACTTGTACCGTTCTTCATGGGAGGAACAGAAAAATAGCCGCAGAGTGAAGCCGCAAGGTCTGAAAAGCTCTGCCGAACCCCCAAATTTCCTCCTTCCTTTCCTTTTTCATACCACAAAAGAGGAATATGTTCCCTGGTGTGATCACTTCCCCGGAAACTGGGATCACAGCCATGATCTGCCGTGATAACAAGGACATCCCCTTTTTCCATGGAGTCCATCATTCCCCCCAGCCTTTTATCAATTTCAGCCACAGCATTGCCATAACCTTCCACATCCCGTCTATGCCCGTAAACCATGTCCGTATCTACCAGATTCACAAAAAGGAATTCCTTTTCTGCAGCAGGAGCGGCAAGAAGGGATTCGGTTCTGGCCAGGCAGTCGGGATTTCCTGCATCATGATAACTTTCCGTAATGCCCGATTCGTTAAAAATGGAACCGATTTTTCCTACAGCCAGGGTTTTGACCCCCTGGGCCTGAAGATGATCCAGAATGGTGGCTTCCGGCAGGGCAATGGAATAATCATGGCGTTCCTTTGTTCTGTAAAAAGCGCCGGGTTCTCCGGCAAAGGGACGGGCAATGACCCGGCCGACCGACAGGGGATCACAGAGCTTTCGGGCACATTCACAAAGGGCATAGAGTTCGTCAATGGAATAACGGTCTTTATGGCAGGCAATCTGGAACACCGAGTCTCCCGAGGTATAGCAGATGGGCCAGCCTGTTTTCAGATGCTCCTGCCCCAGTTCTTCAATAATTTGGGTGCCGCTGGCCGCCTTGTTACCCAAAATACCGCCGCAGCCGGTTTGGGAAACAAAATCCTTAACCAGAGATGCCGGAAAAGAGGGGTATTCCTTGGGGAACTGTCTGAAAGGCTTGTCCAGAATAATGCCTCCCAATTCCCAGTGTCCGGTGGTGGTATCTTTGCCAGGAGATTTCTCCATCATGACTCCATAACGGGCTGACGGATGCGCTACAGCCTCACAGCCCGGAAGGGGATTCCCCAACAGATCGGAAGCATTTCCCAGGCCCAAAGCTTTAAGATGAGGCCAATGGGGATCCTTTAGCTTTTCGCAAATATGAAGAGCCGTGTTGGAGCCTTCATCTCCATACTGGGCCGCATCGGGAAGTTCTCCGATTCCGAAACTGTCAATGACCAGGATAGTTGCTCTCATAATTCTCTCCTATTCTGTTTTATTTTCATCATAAACCGCAGCCAGTCCGCCCAGAGAGGTTTCCCGGTAGGTGCTCATAAGATCACGTCCCGTCTGGGCCATGGTGGCAATGGCCTCATCAAGGCTGACCTTATGGCTGCCGTCACTGAGGATGGCATATTTGGCATTGGCTACCGCACGGCTGGCCCCCATGACATTCCTTTCAATACAGGGAATCTGCACCAGTCCTTTTACGGGATCACAGGTAAGCCCCAAGTGATGTTCCAGGGCCATTTCTGCCGCATATTCAACCTGCCGGGGGGTTCCCCCCATAAGCTGGGCAGCAGCTCCGGCTGCCATGGCACAGGCCACACCGACCTCACCCTGACAGCCTACTTCCGCCCCGGAAATGGAAGCGTTGGTACGGGCCAGATTCCCTATAAGTCCGGCAGTCGCCAGAGCCCGGATTAAGTCGGTTTCACTCAAATCCCAGGATTCTTTCATGGAACGTAAAACCGCCGGGAGTACACCACTGGATCCGCAAGTGGGAGCAGTTACAACAAGGCCTCCCCCTGCATTGGTTTCCGATACGGCCAAAGCATAGGAAAAAAGCATGGCCGAACGGGAAAGGGACTTTGCCAGCATGGCGGCCCTTTTCTTGTAAGAGGCGGCTTTACGGCTTAAAAATAATCCCCCTGAAAGCACCCCCTCTGTTTTGAGCCCCTCATCAATGGAGGCCATCATATCCTTTAAGATACCCCTCAAAAAATCCCGAATCCCCGGGCCCTCACAATTAAAAACATACTGCCATAAAGGTATGCCCTGCTTATTAACATACCTGAGTATATCACTCATTTTTGTATGGGGATAGGGGGACCTTTCCTTTCCTTCAGAAAGACTTCCCCTGGTTCTTATAATGCCCCCGCCTATACTGTAGCCCTCCCAGATTCCCAGAATCTGGCTATCCTTCAAGGCCTCCATTTTCATGCCATTGGGATGCTCCGGCATGGTTTCTGCAGGACGCCAGAGAATTTCCACTTTGTTCCGGGGCAGGGTATCCAGTATAATCTTGTCGGTAAGATGCCCCTTTCCTGTGGCTGCCAGACTCCCATAGAGGCTCACCCTGTAAAAATCCGCATCGGGATAGCGGATAAAAAAGGCTGCTGCCGCCTTTTGGGGCCCCATGGTATGACTGCTGGAAGGGCCGTAACCGGTTTTGTAAAGACTTCTGAGAGATTCCATAACCTGTTCCTTTTTTTTATTAATCTCTGCCAATTCCCAAGCCTTTTCAAGGGTGTATAAGCTCGGGTAGCCTTTTCATTTTATCACTGACCACAAACTTTAAGCAATCATTCAAGGCGGCTGCCCAGCAATTCTGATTTTGGAAGAAATCCTGTGATTTTAGACCTGAAGATTGGCTAAAGGAGCTGATTTTCAGGTTAAATAGACAAAAATGGCTTGCCCAAAACCTTAAAATCAGAATTGCCGGCGGCTGCATCATCGCTCTGCACTCCTAAAGGAAAAAATGTAAAAAAGGAGCCTCACAGTCCTTTGAAAAAGACTACAAAACACCCTGGGACAGGGCTTCGTTCTGCCGTACCTCTTCAAGCTGTTTTTCCAGTTCAACCAGTTTGGACTTCATGGCATCAATGCTTTTTTCAAGGCGTTTCTTTTGGGATTCCAGGCGCTTGAGGGTCATTACCGGTTCAGGTTTATTCAGACGGATGGTCTGTTTCACCATATCCTGACTCTGACCGGCCTTAAAAGCCTGTTCCATTTCCCTGCGCCTCTCGGGCTCCTTGACCTCTGCTACAATTTTCATGTTTTCATAACCGATTTCGGGATCCACATCCATGGCATAGACCTTCATGATGGAGCGGGCAGAGCTGCGGTTCATTCCCAGGGCCCTGTCTACATAATCCTCAAATATGGCATGACGTTCCCGGCACAGTTCCAGAGCCTTAATCAACAGCTTCCCAAAATCCTTCATAACCTGTCCGTTGACCGAAAGGTAATCCTTTTTTATCTGGGAGGTCAGTTCCCTGAAACGGGTGTCCTCTTCAAAGACATTCACATAAATTCCCAGTTCTTCTGCCCGGCGCAGAAGGCGGTGAAAAATATCCCAGAACAAAACCGTATGGGACCGCATGGTTACTTCTCCCCGGTGCTTTGTAAACTGGATGTGGTGGGCAAACTCATGTATGGCCGTATAAATAAGGGCATTATCCTCTTCAAAATTTTTATTATGAATCACAATTTCCATCTTTTCGGGATGATATAAACCATCAACTTTTTTACTGGATTTTCCTGAAAATATAACTGTAAAGGCTTCAACATCCTCTTCCAGCTGCAGGAGCTTTTCCATTACCTGATCCTGATTCATAACCCCCTCCTTAATTCCCGGTTTTAATTTTTACAACTCTACTTGGGTATTTCTCCTTTGTCTATAGCACCCCGCAAACAACAGCACCAGCCAAGGGGCCCTGGTATTCCCTCCTTAACAAGGCCGCACCAGCAGCCATGGTCGCACCGCTGGTCAGCACATCATCCAGAAGAATCAGTCCCTGGGAACTTTGGCCAAGTTCCCGGGCCCTTCGGCCAGAAGACAGGACAATGACTTTTTCCATATGCTCCTTTCTTTCGGCAAAGCTTAAGGTCTTTTGCTGAAGCCGGTCTGTCCGCTTAAACACTTTTAAAACCCTCATGTTATACTCCCTTTCCAGTACCTGACTCAGTAAATCCACCTGATCCCAACCTTTGCGCTTTATTTTACCCTGCCGGGGAGGAATCGGAACAAGGGTTCGGTTCTGCCAGCCTTTGGCCAGAAAAGACTCATAAAGACGCCTGGCAAAAAAATAACGCAATTTTAAAGACTGCCCTTTTTTGTATCTCATAAAGGTTTCCCGGTATAACCCGGAAAAAAAACTTAAAAAGGAAAATTCATCCAGCCCCAGTTCCAGACGGGAGCAAAAGGGACAGGCTCCTTTGGCAATCCGGGGAAAGGAGCAAACTGGACAACGGGATTCCCCCGCCCCTCCGGGCTCCTCACGTTTCAACCGGGTTTCACAAAAGGCACAAAGTCCGCTTTTGCCTACCCGGGGGGTGCCGCAGAAAAAACAGGATTCCTTTTCAAGGATATACTGGAGACAAGAATCAAGATGTTTCAGAATCTTCATACCCTTTTAGTACAGTAAAAAACAAGGACTCCATTCAAAAGATGTTATTTTTTCAGATTTTTTTGCAAGGCCGCCAAACGGTTCAGGGCTTCCAGGGGGGTCATGTCATTAATATTCAGATTTTTAAGCTGATCCAGAACCATGGCATCCGGAGAAAAAAGTTCCTCCTGCTGAACCTGGGGTTCACAATGAACCGGGGGGGGGACAGCAAGGGAGCTTGGGGAAGAGGGCATGGACTGGAGAATCTGCCGGGCCCGCTCCACGACTTCCCGGGGTAAACCCGCCAAAGAGGCTACATGAATGCCATAGGAATTCCCGGCAGGCCCCTTCCTTATCTTTTTAAGGAAAACAATATCCTGGCCGGTTTCCTTTACTTCCAGAGACAGGTTGCACAGGTTCTCATGCTCCATGGCGGTCAATTCATGATAATGGGTGGCAAAAAGGGTTTTGGATTTTATGGTTTCCAAAAGGTATTCGGCAATGCTCCAGGCTATGGAAAGGCCGTCATTGGTACTGGTTCCCCGGCCTATTTCATCCATAATCACAAGGCTTCGGGGGCCGGCATTTCTCAGGATGTGGGCCGTTTCATTCATTTCCACCAAAAAGGTGGATTCCCCTCTGGCCAGATTGTCCGAAGCCCCCACCCGGCAGAAAATCCTGTCCACTGTGCCGATTACCGCACGATCCGCAGGAACATAAGACCCAATTTGGGCCATCAGTACGATGAGGGCACACTGTCGCAAATAGGTGGATTTCCCCGCCATGTTCGGGCCGGTAATAAGGCTGAACACCGGCTGCCCCTGATCCATATCCAGGGAATTGGAAACAAAGTCTCCCGGAGGTAGATGCGCTTCGACCACGGGATGGCGTCCCCCTTCAATAAGAAGAGAAGAGTCATCCCGGATTTCAGGGCATACATAGCCCCTTACCGTAGCGCTGTAAGCAAAGGAGGCCTGACAATCCAGTTCCGAAAGGGCGATGGACAGGCTTTGAAAAAGGGGGATCAGGGGTTTTAGCTTTTCCCGTATTTCCAGAAAGAGCCTGCGCTCCAGTTCTATTACTTTTTCAGAGGCTGAATTAATTTGACTCTCCAAATCGGAAAGCTTTTCCGTAGAATAACGCTCGGAACCTACAAGGGATTGACGGCGGATAAAAGAAGCCGGAACCTGGCCCGTCTGGGCCTTGGAGACTTCAAGAAAATACCCAATAATTTTGTTATATTTCAATTTTAGTGCGCTAATGCCTGTTTCCTGACGGATTTCTTCCAAATAGGCATCCAGAACAGAACGGCTGTGATCCTTCAAATTCCGCAGTTTATCCAGTTCCTTGTTGTATCCCTCCCTTATGAGCCGTCCTTCGGTAAGCAGGATAGAAGGCTCTTCTGCAATGGAGACTTCCAGCATCCCGGCCATATCCTGCAATTTTTCTCTCTCATGGGGTAAACAAAGATGTTTAAACCCGGGAAGTTCCTCAAGGAGAATTTCAATGGCCTCGGCCTGCTGTAAAGAATTTTTGAGGGAAATCAGATCCTTGGCATGAGCCTTGTCCAGACCAAGGCGGGCGCTAAGGCGTTCAATATCCAGAATACTGTCAAGGAGGCTTCGTAAACGGGACAACAGGCTTTGGTTATGATAAAGCCTGGTTACATAGTCCTGTCGAGTTTTCACGGATGCAGCATCCCGCAGGGGATTCAAAATCCATTGCCTGAGCCTCCTGGCCCCCATGGAGGTGGAGGTTTCATCCAAAAGGCTGATAAGGGTAAAGGAAGCTGAACCGTCATCCATATTTCTGGTTAGCTCCAAATTCTTCTGGGTGGCCTCATCCAGAATGACATAATGATTTTCCTCATGCCGCTTCAATGCTCCCAAATGCCCCAGATAATGCCTGGCCGTATCCTTAAGATAGTCCAGAATAACCCCTGCCGCGGCAAGGGCAGGATCATCATTTTTAAAGCCAAAGCCCTTTAAATTACTTACCTTAAACTGACGGCAAAGCTCTCTGAAACCATTTTCCTTGTCAAAAAGCCAGTCAGGGATACGGTTCAGCACAATATTCTGTTTTTCCTGAAGACTTCTGAAACAGGCAAATTCCATTAAGGATTCCTGAACCAGAACCTCCCGGGGATTCAAACGGCTCATTTCTTTGCGTATATACTCTTCTGGATGGGAACAGGGACTGGAAGATGTAAAAAATTCTCCGGTGGACAAATCTACATGGGCAAACACCATGGCAGAACCCAAACGTCCCATGGCCGCCAGATAATTATTGGATTTTTTATCAAGATAAGATTCATCCACCACTGTCCCGGGGGTGATAATTTCTACCACATCCCGTTTTGCCAGCCCCTTTTTAGGAAGGGAAATCTGTTCACAAACTGCAATTTTACGCCCTGCATTCAAAAGACGGTTAATATAGTTGGACGCCGCATGGTAGGGAATACCGCACATGGGTATGCCGTGGCGTTTGGTCAGGGTAAGATTTAAAAGGCGGCTCACATCCACCGCATCGGAACGGAACATTTCATAAAAGTCCCCCATGCGGAAAAAGAGTACAGCATCCTTGTGTTTTTCCTTGATGGACATATACTGCCGCATCATGGGCGTATCTTCACTCATACCTTGCCTTTATGTGAACCTCTGGCAATCAGTTCATTTTTTTCAGGAGCCTCTGGAGAACCTGCTCCGTAATATCCACCTCAAAATTCCACCAAAGGAGATTCGGATCCGATTTTTTCAGAACAATGGAATAGCCGCCGCTTTCGGCCACAAATTCAATTTCCTCCCGGATTTCCCTTACCAAAGTATTATTCTGACTGAGGCTTTTGTTCAACTGTACCAATTGACTGTTTTTAACCCGGATGTAATCACTCAGGAATTTCTTTTTTTCAAAAATCCGGTTATCCATATCCAGAGCCTTGCGGTTATCACCCCGGTTTTCTGCCTCCAGTTTTCTTTCCTCATAGATGGAAATTTCTTTTTGTATGGCATCAATTTCTTCCTGGAAGCGGCTTTTCATCTCTTCCAGCTCCCGCACCGCCTGGGAATCCTTATAAAAAGCAGAAAGGATTCTGGAATAATCCAGAACCGCCACTTTTGTAATAATTTCAGAAAAAGCTGGTACAAGAGCCATAAAGAAAAGCAAAAAGCACCCCAGCCATTTTTTCATAAACCCCTCTCCTTTTTTACAATCCTGTATTAATAAATATCAATTCCAAAAGAAATAACCAAATCAAGATTTCCGTTATGGAATTCCACATACCTGGGCTCGGGGTTCCAGTCCACCGAACCATCCTCACGAACATTGAATTTTTTTACCAGATAAAGTCCGATGGGGAACTGGGGGTTATCAAAGCGAAACCCGGCCCCCAGGCTGAACTTCATATCCTGTATGCAGGCATTTTTCAAATGCTCCTTTGACTTCCAGAGCCCGACAGCATCCAGAAAAATGTCAAAAGCAATAATATTGGGAACAATGGGGAATTTTAAGGTAGCTGTGTTATCCCAGAGGGACTGCCCGTCAGATTCGGGATACCAGCCTCTGGCCACAAACATGCCATCGGCATAAAACCCGTTGTTTTGAGGATCTACATCAATGGGATCCCATGGATTTTTACCCAGGTAGGAAAAAGCGGATTTTATGGACAAAACACTTTTAAAATTCCAGTTATCACTGACAGGATAATCAATAAGGGTAAAATTCACCTCTCCCCGGGAAACCGTCTTCATAAAATGTTTACTGGAAACGCTGGCCAAACCGGCTACCGTAACAGTTTCACTAAGTATAAACCCCCTGGAAGGATTCCCTATAAAATCCCTGGTATCCAGGGCCCCTTTTATCCAGATACTGTCGTGGTACCTCCAGGTCTCAAGGTTTTCCCGGATTTTTTCACTCCAGGGCCTGTATACATCGCTATCATAGGTTACATATTCCCATCCCCCCCTAAGACCGGAAAAGAGGCTGATGCGGCCCAAGCCCAAAGACCAGGTGTAACCGCCGTTCAAACCGGCAGAAATATAGTGGGTGGAATAGTCCATAAGGTAATCGGGAGGGACTATGCTGCTGGAATTTTCAAAATCCTCATTGTCAAGATAGGGATCCACCACCCCGTCACCATTGATATCCTGAAAAATACTCTTATCGCTCTGATGCCTGTAGGTCAGGTCTATCCCGCCGCCCCAGCGGGTATCAAAAAGGCGGGGATCGGAAAACTGCAAAGACACACTCTGGGTATCGGGAGAAAAGGAAGAATCCAGCCCCACGGTTTTTCCAGAGCCAAAAAAGTTCCGGTCATTCCATTTTATGTTGCCCGAAACAGGAAAATCCTGTCCGCCAGAAAAGGAAATCCCAAAAAGGATGTCTGCGGTTTTACCTTCTTCAAGGTCAATAACCAAATCCATTAATCCTTCCTGACTCCCGGGATAGGTTTGGGGTTCAACCGCTGCAAAGAACTGGGTGTTATGGATGTTTCTTACCCCTTCCATGACCTTTTTCTTGCTGAAAACGTCCCCCACTTCAAAGGGAAGCTCCCTGGCAATAACATGGGTTTTTGTTTTGTCATTTCCCCGAATAACGATGTTTTCCAGATAAGCCCTGTCTCGCTCTACAATATTCACTATAAAGGAAATGCTCTTTTCTTCCTCATTCCTTTTTTCTTCCAGGTCAAAGGAATTATAAATATAGCCATTTTCATAATACAAATCCGTCAATCTTTGGTAGGCCATTTGGAAACGGAGCTGATTAAAGGTCTCCCCTTCTACCTGGTTCATCATGCCCAGAAGCTCCCCGGAGGAGTAAAGGGTATTTCCTTTGACGGAACAGCCCCCGTAGGTATAGGATTCTCCTTCCTGAATGACCAGAGTAAGAAGCAGTTTATTGCTCCCGTCTTTCTCATCCCGGATTTCTTCCCGCAATACATCCACAACCCTGGCGTCAACATACCCCCGTTCATGATAATAATTCCCTATAATCAGAATATCTTCCTGAAGCTGGTTTTCCTTTAAAAGACCTTTACCAAAAAACCTCCGGGGCCTGGTTTTCATCAAACTCTTCAGAGTTTTGGTGCTGACATGCTCATTCCCCATAAAAAGGATTTCCTTAATGGAAGTTCTTTCCCCCTCATCTATGGTAAAAGTAACAACAACACTATTGCTTTCTTCATCCAGCTCCACCCCGCTGTCTACCTTGGCATCCATATAACCTTTTTCTTCATACAGGTTCTTTATGGCAAGGGCATCCATGCGGATGGAAGCGTTGTTGACCATATCCCCCTTCTTTAAAAGGATGGTGTCCCTGAGTTCCCCCCTGCGGATGCGGTTATTCCCCTTGTAAAGGATCTGCCGGACCACCGGTTTTTCTTTTACCTGAAAGTCAATTCTGACCAAATCCTCCCCTGTTCCGGGAAAAACCTGGGGAAGAATCAAATCAAAATACTCCAGGGCATACAGTTTTCCCTGAATATCCCAGGAAAGGGAGTCTGTAAAGATCTCCCCCACATAGGGTCTGACAATCCCGTTTAATTCATTACGGGAAACAATCTGCAAACCCGAGAAGCTGATATTTTCAATTTTCTTGCCTGAATACCAGTCTTCCGGAACCTGAGCGGTCAAAGAGGCTGTGATCAAAAAAAGCATCAGGGGGAAAATCCATCGTCTATTTATCATTAAAGCTCCTTATGGGTGTATTACCATGAATACTGCCATTTTAATCCAATCCCATTATTCTTTATAAAGTTGGTATTGTACAGATCATTGGCATTTTTCCTGCTGTAATTCCAATACACAAGAAAAAAGGGGGTTTTCATTTCAATGCTCAAATCAGGAACCACTTTAATTCCATTTGAAAAGGATCTTAAACCATACAGTTGATCATAATCAACAACCGCACCAATGGAAAAATACAGGGATTCCCCAAGGAATTTTCCAAAATAGATGCTTGTATCGTCCAGGTATTTAGCCACAGGATTGGATGAGGCAGAATTTTCATTCCTGTTTCCCTGTTTTATCTGTTCCAGAATGGCATTTTCCAAAAGTTTGGTTTTAATCGTAACCTTGTCCAGCTTCAAAGTCCTTTTAAGGAATTCTTCCAGGGGAGAGATAAAGCCGTATTGTCCCACCATGGAACCCGTTGCTGCCAAAAGCCGGGAAATATCGGCACCGCCATCCTTATTTTGGGGAACAATGCTTTGTCCAAAAAGGGAAATAATCTGGCTTTCCGGCATATAGGGGACAGAACGGAAATGGGGTATAAACTCATCCAGCACAGGATTGCGGAACATAAGATAGATGGTAACGGCACGTCCGCCGGGCTCCACCGTATCCACCTGGGCCTCAATATTCAAAAAGGGATTAAAGATTTCCTCATTCTCATTAAAAATCAAGGAACCTTTGGAAAGCCGGAAATTCTGATCCAGATAGGAAATACTGCCGTCTTTGAGATTGACAGCACCTGTAATGGAAAAACTTTGATTAACCGTATCTACAAAAATATTCAAACGTTCCCCGGGTTCGGCGCTGGCTCTGATAATTTCCACCCGGGGATCGGGAAGAACAAAAAGGACATTTTTTCCGGTAAGGATGTCCAAATTCAGTTTAAAGGTATATTTACTTACAGGAAAAGGGCCTTCGGGAAGGGGTGTTTCTTCCCCCAGGGAGCCGATCAAGTCGTTCACATAAACCTCCCCGTCAAGATTTCCATCCCAGCCATCCCCATAATAACGGAATTTACCAATGACCGCCCCCATAGCCTGAATACCGTAGGCATTATAAGAAACAGGAACTCCGGGCTTGCCCACAACCTCAATATCCAGATTGTATTCCCCTATGGCCCAGCCCCGCAAAGCCATGGTTCCCCGGGCTTTAAGCCCGCTCCCGTCTGTTCCAACAGGGATGAACACATCATTGGTTTTAAGCTGATTATTCTTCATTTCTGCTTTAATATGGGCTTGGCCTATTTCAGCCTTTGTATAGGGGGTCAGCACATTCAAATTACGGGATTCCAAAGAGGCGGAAAAAACAGGGTCCTTCAATGTCCCGGTCATGGCAGCCCTTCCGGCAAGAACACTGCCCTCCCGAAATACAACATACTGACTGTCCAGGGCATAATCCCTGGGCATTATATAGTTCAAGGTATGAAGATTTATAACAAGATTCCGAAATTTCACATCCAGTTTTTCAGGCTTCAGGTACCCCCGGGCCTTGAAGGCAAGGGGAAATTCCTCTTTCAGCAGGGCATAAAAATCCCCATTTGTGCTGTCATAATACACGCGCTGTTCTTTATCATTCTGGAGCCAGGCCTCAAAAATATGCTTTTTCCCTTCAAACACCAGGGTTTTGGAAGGAAATGTGGTCAGGCCATTCCATTTTACAGGGTTCAGCCTCATCCGCCCTTTAAAAGAATCGCTTCTTTTTGCTTTAAAAGAGTTAAAATCAATGGTTATACCCGTATTGGCTTCTACAGAAAGCCCCGTTTCAATGTCCATATCCATCCCGTTATGTTCTTTGGTCTGGCGGCTGTTTAAAGCGGCTGAAAACACCAGCGAACCGTCTTTAAAGTTAAAAACCCCAAGACCACGGTCAAGATACAAATTGTTATCACGAATTTTAAGATCATAAAGTTCTGCACACCGGGTTGTCATATTCACACGGCCCTCCAGAGCAAAGGGCTTCTGATTTCGTGTCAAATCCGGGGCCGATACCTTGGCTGTGAGTTTCGGATCTTCAAGAGACCCGTCAAAATTTATGGATGCATCCCAACGCCCTTTCAGCCCCAAAAGGGGAAAACGTGCCAGCCGCCCCTGCTGAACCTGAAGATTGGCCGATAAGCTTCCTTGTGTAAAAGCGCCATAGAAATCGTAAAATTCCTGGGCTTTTTCATCCTGGGTATCCTGAAGCTGAAGGGTCCCGTTGTACACCTCCTCGGCCAGGTTATAAAAAAAAGATCCCTCCCCCTCCAGTTCTCCAAGGCTATCCTTAAGTTTTATATTGTAAATATTTAAAGCCCCTGGGCTGAAATAGGCGCTAAGTCTCAGTTCCGGGGCATGAAAAAAGGAAGAACCAGGCCAGGTAAAAAGGGATTCCACCAGATAGAATTCCCAATTTTGCTTTTCATAACGTCCCTGGAGATTGACACTGCCAAAATAATCCTGCCCATTCCATGTCAAGGGAAATTCCTTAAAGCTTACAGAAGCCAGAAAAGGTGCCCCCTTTCCCCAAACAGCCCCCAAACGCAAACCATGGGAGCCCTCTACCCTCACCTTGTCTTTAATGCTGTCCCCCTTAAAATCATAGATCCTTCCGTTGACATTAACCGTACTGGCAAACTGTCTCTTACCCTGACTCAAACTACTATGCCCTGTCCCCTGAATCCTGTTTTCATTCCAGTTCATTTTGAAACTATCTACATCAATGGAACCATGGCCAATAAACCCGCTTAAATACAGGTTTTTATCTTCACCAGGCATGGACAAATCCAAATCTGTCAGCTGAATGAGGGGCTGCCCATGACTAAAGGATACCGCACCCTTTGAATTTAAAAGGTATTTTCCCCAATCTCCGGAAATTTGAGACCGTACAGAGGCAGGAAGGTAAGGCTTGAGGCTGTTTAGTTCCAAATCCCGAAACTGGAAAAAAGTCCGGAAGGTTACCGACTCCCCCGGCGTCATCTCTCCATCAACCAGAATTTGATTCCCCCCCGGTTTTCCCGAAGCCAACTCTGCCAAAAGAGAAAAAACAAGACTCTCCTGATTTTTATGGAGCAAAGCGTTAAAACGGCCGGGAGACTGGCCTGAAGAGAGGGTCAGGAAATCACTTTTAATGGAAAAATATTCGTCCAAACTTTTTAATTTGACAAGACCGCTGATTTTTTCTTCCTCTCCGGCTTTTAAATCTTCCAAAATAAGCTTCCCTTCAGGAAAACCCTTGTCATAAATCCACAATCCCTGCCAGTTAAGGCCTCCGTACCCAGTCAAAAGCCCCAGATCCCTGGAAAAAAGCTGGCGGTTGTCTCCTTCCACATCCAGTGTCCATGATAAGGGGAAGGGCAGTTCCTCCCAATACATGCGGGCCTGTCCCTTAAAGCCATAACGGATTTCCTGATTTTGGGTATGGAATTCAAAATTTCCATCCCCAGTCAAAAGGGTATCCAGCCAGGGATTAAAGTCTGCCAGGGAGGCAGAGCTTTTAAAGGACAGCATGGAAGATGGCTTAAAACCCATGGCTTTTAACTTTAATCTTATAACTTCCTCCTGATAGGAGAGTGTAAATCCCCAGGCTTTATTATCCTTGATTTTTTTTACCTTGAACTGCTCATCCCCATAGGATAGGTTCAAACGCAAATCCTCAACATGGGCCAGATTATTTTTTATGTTATAAAAATCACTATTAAAGGAAAAGGAAGACAGGTCATTTTGGATGGTTCCCTGAATCCAGGCTTCCAGCTCCAGGCTGTTCAGGGTTTGGGCCGGTTGGGAACGGTAAGAAAAAGCCCCCCGAAGATTAAGCCTCATAAAAGTTTCCAGAGTTTTAACCGTGATGAGGGAACCCTCTGCCCGAAAGGTCTGGGCCCCCTGTCCATAAAGCAAATGCCAGTCCCTCAACTTCATGCTGCCCCTGAATATGCGGCTTATGTCCAGAGGAAGGGAAGAGGAAGCCCCCTTACTTCTGTTTTTAAGATGCTCATGGAAAAGGGCATCCCGTTCCGGTTGAATATCCACCCACAAACCTGAGGCATAAATACGGTTAATAATGGCTTTATTTCCAAACAACAAGCCCATAAGGCTGTGCCGGAATTTCAGTTTTTTTATAACCAAAACAGGCTTTTGCCCAAATTGGGTGTAAATTTTCAGATTTCTTACCGCCATGAAATGGAGAAAGGAGGGGGATATGCTGTCATACTCCAGACGAATGGCGTATTCCTTTTCCAGCGCCCCCACAAGGTTACTTTTTATATTTTCCGCCATTTTTGTACTAAAGTCATGAATTCTTTTATGAAAAGCCAGCCCCGGGAGAATGATAAAAAGCAGCATGATAATCTGCAAAATGTGAAGCAAAAGTCTATTCTTTTGGAACCTCACAGACCTCTCCTGTCCATGGCTTTAAGATGAAGATAAAGGCGGCCGTCCCGGACTGCCTCATTTTTTGAAAATTCTTCAAAAAGGAAGGAAAGTACGTAGGCTCTGATTTGACGATCCACCTGGGGATGGCCGCTTCCCGGAGGAAGAACCCGAACAGAAGAGACGGTGCCTGAAGGTTCCACGGAAAACCGGACGGTAATAACATCAAAGAAATAAGAGCCCCGGGGCAGCTGAAAAAGAGCTTCGGGAATGTAGCGGCTTTGCAAGGCCTGCCCCTGCCAGTCCAGGTCAAACAAGCCATCGTCCTGCGGGGGCTCTGCCCCGCCCTCCCCTTCTTCTGAAAAAGCCGCAGGAGCCTGAGGAAGAAGAGTGTCCATCTCCTGTGCGGAATCCGAAGCTTGAACCATGGAGGCTGAAGGCCTGTTGTTTTCACCCCCTTTCTCCACAGGTTTCACAATCTCTTCAGTCTGAAGGGCAGCCTGTTCAAAAACAGCTTTTGTTTCCGAAGTTTTTTTCTCCCGGGAGGCTGTTTTCTGATACCCCTCCCCCTCTGGAAGGGACGCTGCTTTTTTACCTTGAACAGGCTTTGGAACTTGCGAAGATTTTAAAACCCGGGGCGTCCTGGCGGATTGCTGGGAAAGCGAAGCCCCGGGCGGTTTTGAAGATTGGGATGATTCTGAAACCTGGGCCGGATTTGGGGCTTTGACCGGTGTTTTCACCCCCTTCTTTTTTTCAGAGCTTGTGTTTTGCCCGGAAGGCTCATGTACACCGGGAGCCTGAAAAAAAATACGAATTGGCTCAACTTTCCGGGGAACAATCCCGGCGCCTTCCCAAAGCCCCAGCAAAAAGAACAGAAGCAAATGTGCTGTGCAAGAAATAATTATTGCCTTATCCATGAAAGCTGCCGAACCGGATACCATCCCCAACCCTTAACCTTAATAAGTGAATATCAAAGCCGCTTCACCCTCAAAAATCTGTTTTTCAGGAACATAGTCCAGATTTAACTCCCATTGCAAGTATTTTGGAAATTGCAATGCCGTTCCCAAACCAAGAAGAACAGGAGAATCTTCCCGCAACTCCGGCAAAAGCCTTTGAAACATGCTGCGGTTCCCGCCCCGGATATGAACAGCCCAAAAGCCTATTGACCCGACAGAAGGAAAGCGCCAGTAATGCCGTAAAAAAAAACGGCTCTTCTGCTCTTTGGAAAAAGCCAGGCCCCCTTCCATCCCAAGCTGCCTGAGCTTTGGAAGATTCCAGGTAAAATCGCTTTTGCAAAAAAAGCTCCCCTCTTTCAACATCGGCAGATTATCCCATTCATAACCGCTTTTCAGGCTGAAAAAAAAACTTTCATTCTCCAGCACAGTTCCGGCTTCCCCCCTGTAACTGCGGCAAAAGCCCCCGGCTCTTAAAGCAAGTCCGTCATTAACCGGGAATTCCCTAAAAACAGGGTGCTCTGAAAAAAAATCCTCCAATGCAAAATACACCGTAAAAAGGCCGTAATTCCTGTAACGGAAAAGAAAGCCGGGGAAAAAATCCAAAACCTTTTGATCCCCGGGGTACAAATCACAAAGAAGGGAAGCCTTCCATTCCAAGTCCCCTGCAGCCAGAGAATGAACCCGTTTCAGGCTGAAAAGAGGGCTTATTCTAAAAGCCTTTTCATCCAATCCATGCAAATAGGCTGTTTCCATCTTTCCCGTGAGGGTAAAATGTTTTGGATAGGCCAGGAAAACATAGGCCCCCTGCCCTCCCCAGGTAAGATGCCCCCCACGAAAAGCCATGAGGGCCCCTGCATCCCAGTGCCGGTTCCCCAGTCCCACAAAGGCCCTTCCCCGGGAAGGAGGGGCTGCCTCCTTTGCATGGAAAAAAGAAGCAGAACAGGTCAACAGATCATAAGCTCCGGAGAAAAACAGGGCTGAACCCAAAGGCAGGGATAAAAGAACCCCCATTTTTCCTGCAGGCCCCTTGCCTTTCCGGGGCAGGACCAAATCAGGGGGCTGCCAATTTTTGATAAATCCGGGAGCCGAAGCATTTTTTCCCGCCTCTTCTTCCTGTTCCTTATTTTCTTCTTCCATCCCGGGAGGGAAAAACACAGGACTGAAGGTCAAGGGAAAGACGGGGCTTTCCCGGAGCATAAAAGAAGGCCTCCAGACCCGGGGATGATAAAACACATCAGGTAAAGGAATATCTGCTTCAGCCCCTCTCCAATACAGCACATCCTGGTCAATGTTTATCCCCTCCGGGGAATCCCGGGGAAAAAGAAGAGGGACAGAAAGGGAAAACAGGACAAAGAACAGGGATTGAGCTATAGTCAGTCTGGACATTGTGTATTATTCTATCCGAAATACCTGTTTAGACAAGGACAGAACATGGAAATATGGAACAAATTTGTGGTTCTTGAAGGTTTGGACGGTGCAGGAACCACTTCCCAGCTTAAAAAGCTGGAAAACTACTGCCTGGAAAAGGGTATTCCCGCTCACGCCACATGGGAACCCAGCACCGGTTTTATAGGCAGGGCCATACGGGATGTTCTGGAAAAACGGGAAACCGCCGGGGCCATGTCCCTGGCCCAGCTGTTTGCAGCAGACCGCAGAGAACACCTTAAAAGCATAAAATCCCACCTTGACAAGGGAAAATGGGTGTTTTGCGACCGCTACCTTTTCTCATCCCTGGCATACCAAAGCCTGGATTTGGATTTTGAGCTGGTTTTTGAGCTGAATAAGGATTTTCCCCTGCCCCAGTTCTGCTTTTATCTGGACTGCTCCCCGGCCACCTCGGCCCGGCGCCGGGAAAAGAGGGCGCAGGAAGAGCTGTTTGAAAAACAGAAACTTCAAAGCAGGGTCATTCAAAACTACGAGCAGGCTTTCCATTCCCTTTATCCCCGGAACAACGGTCTGTACAGGATTAATGGAGAAAGGCCCCTGGATGAAGTGTTTAAAGCCATAACAGAAATTTTGCCCTTCAAAGTGTAAAGCCTTTCAAAAAAAGCAGATTATGCCGATAAGTAAAGGGTGAAACAAATTCCCCTTTTGAAGCGCCCCTTTGGTCTGCCTCTGTTTATCTTCCTCTTTGCTGCGGGCCTTTCACAGACGGGGGCCTATAAGATTCTTTACGCCGAGCAGTATTACAAACTTTACACCCAGCATCTATACCAATATCCGGAAGACTGCCTGGAAAATATTCACTTTCTCGGCATGGCCCTGCGCTCTGATTTTGCCAATCCTTTAAATGCTCTGGCAGAAATTAAAGATGAAAAAGAATGGGAAAAATACCGCTACCTTTTTTATATGCATGTCAATCTGAAATTAGTGGAATCCTACCTGAAACTTGGTCTTAAATATGATAAAAGAAAGGCTTATTTTTATAATTATCCCTGGAAATATGCCAATCTGGACAGCTTGAAAACAGCAGAGGAATGCTACCGCTACGCCCTGAATTTCTGGGAGGAAGCCAGGGAATGGTCAAGGAAAGCTTCAGACAAGAAATTTGCCTGGATGAATCTGGAAGAAGTCCAGTTCTGGGAAGATGAATCTTACCGTATTCAGACCAAAGACTTAAACTATGATAAAACCATAGCCCGGGAACTGGCAAGACTAAAAAAAGTAAAGGAACAATTTCTGGCCATGAATGAAAAGACCTACTAAAAATTTTTACTTTTTACCCTGATTTTTTTAACACATCAACCCTATGCCGGTGACCGGACTTGAACCGGTACGGGCCTAAGCCCACGAGATTTTAAGTCTCGGGTGTCTACCAATTCCACCACACCGGCGCATATAAAATCTCGCTTTCCATTCTAACCACCAGCCCCGGCTTGGTCAATTCCCCAAGGCCCAGCAATTCTGATTTTGGAAGAAATTCCATACCTTCAGACCTGAAAGTTGGCTAAAGGAGTTGATTTTCAGGCTCAAAATACAAAAATGGTTTGCCCAAAACCTTAAAATTGGAATTGCTGATTTTTGGATGGATTTCCAGGCAAATTGCGATGGATGTTTTATGGTTTAACTGCCCTTCTACCCGGGCTG
>PDWI01003328.1_pt1 | contig 22777 bp, 13 predicted proteins | sample 1430891 | NCBI WGS metagenome assembly PDWI01 (sample SAMN01162508, study PRJNA174530) | Oral metagenome, whole genome shotgun sequencing project. | biome: Marine environment; feature: Marine mammal; material: Swab sample of the gingival sulcus; isolation source: swab sample of gingival sulcus... | reverse complement strand
ATCTTTTGCTGCACAAACTGTTGCGAGCAACATTGTATTACCCATTCTTAGGGTAACCGAACCGTCAGCCTGTTTGGCTAATTTACCTGTTTCGAGAACGATTTCTCTTCCGTCAGGCAAGACGATTGTCTTACTAATAGGATTTAACGACATCTCTATTCAATTTATAATTTATAACCTTCTAATTATCAGAACAAAGATAAATAAATAAAATCATATCTATATATAAATATGATGAAAAGTTCTCTCTTTTTTTATAAAACTTCCTCAAAGCCAAGCCTTCCCCACTGTAAGAGTTAATACGCCTAACCTCTTTTACTTTCTTTTCTTGACTTTCTCTTCAAGACTATTGATTGTATCCAGATAGTCTTTCTCTACAGCACTCAAGGTATGCACCTCATACTTTCTATACTCTTTCAGAGCTTTTCCCTTAGCTTGCTGACTGCTTACAGAGCCGGCATTTTCTAGAACCCCTCGTCCCATTGTTGCTAAAAGCTTATCCAAGCCTTCAACATAATCTTTCATATACATTGGCTTTTCTCCAATTCGCCTTCTTCAAAGATGTTTTTAATATGACGAGATATTGTAGATTTATTTCGTTGAAAGAGCGTTGCTATTTGGTCTATCGTCAGCCAAACGGTTTCATCTTCCAAATGAACGGACAATTCAGGCAAGTCGGCAGAGCCTTTATATGATGATAACTTTATTACTCATATTTTTTTTCTTAGAATGTCGCTAAGAATATATCAAGATAAACTTAGGAAACTGAGTTATTCAGCCGTCGTGGGGGAGTCAAACCACTCGTAAGGGGCGTTGATGATGAGTTTTTCTTCTTGCCCTTTGAGCCTAAGAATGCAGAGATTGCGTTTTCTATCCGTAAAGCAAAAGCGATATTTCCCCGTTTTATTATAGTAATGCCCCCAATAACCAATAAGAGGTCGTGTAGCAAGCCCCTTGTAACCCTGAAACTGCATAATCGTAAAATCTTTGTAAGGTTTCTCGGCAATACAGCCACTGATGTCTATTTCCTCTTTGCCGATAAGGAAATTGATGCGAAGCTTATCCCCCTCTTTTTCTACCGATGTTGGACAATGATAAAGAGCTTTAACAGAGAGATAGGCAAATGGCAACGTCAAAAGAGGAAGATACAAGAGGGTATGCCAATAATCCGCAATAAACAAACTATATATAAATGCCCCAATGCTAGCAAATGCCCACAGCACAAAAAAGCTAGAGAAAATGATATTTAACCAATCCCATTTGCAAGTAAACTTTTTCATAATGTTCAATTTGTTTTTTTGTAATTAAAAGCAAATATAAACAAATCAAAAGACCTGAGCAAGCTCTTCAAAAAAATAAAAAGTCTAGCTCTATATTTAGGAAGTTTGTTGGGGGACAAACTCACTCGTGTACTAAATAAATTTTAGTTCTAATCAGTAATATTTTTTTAGAGATAATAAGTTTCCCCTTCAAGATGAACCGTAGGTCGCCCTCAAGGCAAGGGCTGGACACGAGCTGGTTGCTGAGACGGTCATTGAGCCTGTCGAAATGCTGTCGAAGCGAAGCGAGTGGACGGGGGAGTTTGATGAAAACGAGCAACTTTCGTGTTTTACTAGAAGGTCATACTACCCCGTCATCTGCAGTCGCTTTGCTCCTTTGATGCCACCCCTTCATCTTGAAGGGGAAATTCTGTCCTCAGACAACTTATGGCATTTATATGATTAATAACTAGAAGATTGAATGGTTATTTAGGACACGTGTGGGATAAACTGCAATTTGTTCCCAAATAAACTGAAAAGTTTTCAAGCTTAGCTGAAGAAAATGTCTAAATAACTTTTTATTTCACCACGGAGTGAAATAAATTACACTCGGCTGTGAAAACAATTTCACTCCGTGGTGAAATCTTGATTTATCAAGTAAAATAGGTTGTCAATTTTAATAAAACCTTAGTTTGATTTAAGTAAAGATGGACTTATAGGTTTTGATTATGAGGTGGTTATATGTATTTTCCTAGGGGCAATCTAAAGCTTCTCCCTTTGAATAGTCTTTTGTATAATTAGTATTTACTTGAGTTTTAATGGGCAAAGGGGAGTTCTTTCTGAAAATCAACATTCTACAAAGCCCTTAGATTGAACAGATGTTAATAGATAAACTAGATTTAGTTACTTTGGGATAAAACAGCCCCCTTGTCGCGAAAAAGCGACAAGGGGGCTGTTGTGTAAATTGTCTTTGGTTATTCGGAAATGGTTTGATAGCCTCCGAAAGGCGTGAGGGCAGAATACTCGGGAGCGTAGAGGGATTGTGCTGAGGCGTTAGGGAGCGAGAAACGTCCCGAACGGACAACGGCTTGCTTATAAGAGAAATTATACTCGCCACGAGTTAATTTGTCAAAGTAAAGTTTCGTTGTTTCTTTGCCAACTTCGTAGAAATAGCTCGTTAGACCATAACCCCAAACATAGCGAGAACGCTTATCTAAGTGTTCGGCAAACAGTAGGCGAGGGTCGCTAATCTGAACAAAGTCCATCGCTCTGTCAAGCTTGATGTATAACCTTACCTCTATGATGTCGCCTTTGCTTAGCTTATCTCCCTCTTTTAGTTCTCTGAAGACGATGTCTTTGCCTTCTTGTTTCTGTAGATAATAAGCTCTCTCAAGGCGAAGCTCTTTGCCTCCAGCTTGAACTTTCTGCATTTTCTGATTGTAAGTTAGCTTAGCCATTCCCCAAACGTCGCCTTCGCCTTTGATATTAACGAAGACCTTGTTTGGAGCTTGCTCCTTATCACTTCCGATTGTTTGGCTGAAGGTTATATGCTGTCCTGAGAGGCTTGCTAACTTTTCGTCGTTATGACGTAGCTCCACGTCGCAAGACTTGAGGCTCTTTCTTTCCATACGTCCCTTGCCAGAAATCCAAAGTCCATAGATAGCGTCAAGAGTAGCTACAGAACTTTCCCACTGAGTAGCACGCTTTTCTCTCAAGAGCCATTGCTTAAGTCCACGAATTAGAGCTTTCTCTTGTGGCTCAAAGTGAACCAAGTATAAAATCATTTCTGATTGGAGTGCATACTGAGGGTTACGCCAATAATACGAACCTGCTGAAGGGAAGTAGCAAGCTCCGTCCTCTCGCTTGATGATATGTTCTTTAATTGATTTCATTAAGTCCTTTGCAAGCGTTGGTTCATTAGAAGCAAGGGCATAGTAGGCTCTTAGTTTCTGAAGGAGAGGAAGGTCGTAGGTGTAGTCTTTGTTTGCACGAACGACTTCTAGAACTTGAGCATAAAGCTTGCTCTTGCTTGCAGAAGGGCTTGCCCCAGACATTTCAGACGAAAGGAAGAGGAAGTTCAGCAAACGAGGTGTCAGATAATCAAGCTTGGGGTAGTTCTTATTTACTTTCTTCAGATATTTTAGCTCTGTTCGGATAATATTTTGATAAGCTCTCCACGCTTTCTGACGCATTACTAGGGCAGCTTTTGATGGCTTAGTAATTTGTTCACGGCGTAGTAACTGCATTAGTACGTATTCTGTGATGTAGTCGCTCTTGGTCATTCCAACGAACCACGAAAAATAGCCCTTGTCATCTTGCAACTTCATCAGCTCTTTAATGAGCAAATCCTCACGTTCCTTAACGATGCTTGCATTGGATATTTCATCAAAGAAGTTTGAAAGCTCTTTGTGGCGAGCCTCTCCCTCCTTTGGACGGATACCGAAGACGTGAGGTGCGTCCTTGAGCTTCCTTGTAAGGCTATCCCTCAGATAAGGATTTTGCTGATGGAGATAGTCTGAGAAACCGTCTATTGTCGTCAGCTTATGGCTCACGGCTAAGCTGTAGTAATTCGTCAGTAAGTCAATAGCATTCTGACTATAAACCTTCGGCGAAAGCATTGGCAGTGCGTCAATTGTGTAGAGCAGAGGGTTGCTCTCTAGGGAGAAGTTAAACTTGCCTCCCTTTAATTCATTGAAGTTTCTAGGGTAAATGCTATCCAATTGCACCAGTTCGCTCTTGCCCTCCTTAGTATCAGAAGCTATGGTAATCGCTTGTGTACGCTGAACTTCAACGCCATTGCCTTGAATGTCTAGGATATGTTCTTCGCCATCGCTAAAGCGTTTGCCGACAGCTGTAATACGAATGCCGAGGCGTTTATCCGTTCTATAGTTGGGTGCTTTGATGATGAACGAGCCGTTGATTTGCTCCTTAGGGCTAAGCTTATACTTCTGTACTTTTGGAGCTTCAATAACAGCTTGATTAATAATATTTGCTTCCTTGAAGGTATTATCCCCATCAAAGAGATAATATTGTACTTGCACCTTAACCTTAGCTTTCTTCTTGCTTAGATTACGCAGCGAATACGTAATTGCCACTTCATCGCCCGAACGCAAGAAACGAGGCATAAAAGGTTTTAGCTCAAGCTCACGATAGGTTTCAATCTCATTGCTATAGAGCGTTTGGTATAAGTCCTTAGTGTGGGCAATGAGATAGAACTGCCAACGCGTTAAGCTCTCAGGCATTGTGAAGGATAGGGTAAGCGAGCCATCGTCTTCTGTGAGTTTCTTAGGGAAGCAGAAGGCCGTTTCGGAGAAATTCTTTCGGATAGAGTTAGGCTTTTGTTCTAAAGTAGGAGAAGGAATAGCACTCATTCCTCGTACTTTAAGTCCTGCTACACTGACGACTTCGCTCAATTCCACATTACGTTCCATCATTATACCTTCTTCATTATCCATTGAGAAGGCATAATATTTATGTTCATTCTTCGCTCCATCTAGCCCATCTTGTTGGGGTAAATCTAAGCGATAGGCAAAAGGCTTGAGCGAGGTAGAGAAACGACTGTAGATTCGTTCTTTGTCTGGCAATAGGTAAGGAGCAAAGTTCGGCACCAAGCTATTTAGAGCAGAATCATAGAGCCAAGCAGATACTGAAGCCTTAATTGGTTTACCATTTTTATAGACTCTTGCTCGCCACTCTTCTTGACTGCCAGCAAGGATACGATGCCGTATAACTTCCCATTTTAGGTTAAGTTTTTTCTCTTTTTGAAGCCCCTTGATTTTAAGTTCACGCTTGTAGAGCTGTCCCTTATGGACAAAGTGGAGGTGTAGCTCCATTTGGTGGTCTAAAGCTTTGGGAGTAGGAAGGGCAAGACGACAGAGTTTATTCTTTTCTGGTCGTAGAAGCCCCTTCTGAAGAAGCTTACCTGTATATAGATAAATCTCGTAGAAGATGTAAGGCTTATCTAGAGCTGTGGCATAATATAGCTCTAAATCCTCTCCAAGGTCGAAGGTCGGACTACTTGGCATCGCAAAGAATTTTTCGTCAAGGAAGTCGATTGTTTCGGCACGTCTATCCCAGAGAATAAACTTTTGCTCCTTCTTAACTTCCTGACCATTATTCAGACGGAGGCTTGCCTCAAGCGTATAAATGCCTTTTCCTAGTTTATCAAGATACTCCGAAGCTGTAAGCTCTTCATTACTTTTTGCCTTGAAAGTTTGCACGAGCGTTCCTTCTTGATTAAGCACTTTGAAGGTTAGTTCGTAGGCTAATTCGTTATGAGCAAAGTCGCTAACCTTGACTAGGAATTTATCGTCGTCGCTATGCTTCTCAATAAACTTAGGTAAGGTCAAGTCCATATTCACGAACTCGTCGCCGACGAGCAGTTGTAAGTGCTTGGTCTGAACCTCGCCTGTCTGGCTCGTTGCTTGAACGTCTATATCGAAGACATACAGAGCTTTTTCATTATCTTCACTGCTTTCTTTTTCCAGAACGATAGAGGCTGTCGCACGTCCTTCGGCATCAGTATTCAGTTCTATTTGGGGTAAGTTGTAAACTTCGTTTCTGCCAAACCAACGCCAAGAGTAAAGACGTCGCTGAATGCTATAGGTCAATTTGCAATCTTTGAGGGGAGAGCCGTTCATTTCCTTGACTAAGCTCTCTATTTTTATGGTGTCGCCTAGACGAAAGCCTTGCTCTGGTTGCTTGACTGAAAGCTCATAAGTCGGACGCTGATAAGCCTCTACGAGGAATTGCTTCCGTCCAACAAATTCATACCTCCAAGCACCTCTGTATTCAATCTCTATTGAGTATTCACCTAGAGGTGCAGAGTCCGATAGCTCGGCTGAGCAAGCAAAGCGACCGTAATCATCAGTTGTGCAGTTAATTTCCTTGACTACATTCTCCGTCCAATTAGGTCTATTGATTATTTTTATCTTGAGCTTTTTGTTTGGCAAGACTTGTCCCTCTTCAGCAAGCGTGGTAAGTCCTGCTAAGAAACCAAAGATTTCAATCTTCTGTCCTCGCTTATAGATAGGTCTATCGGTCAGAACTAATATTCTAGCTTGAACATCTCTTTTTTTATTTTCATCGGGGATTTCATTCCAAGCCTTGTTGTAGTCTGTGCGAAGCGTGAAGCTTAATGGATCAGACTTATCAAGAGCTGTGATATAGGGACGTTCTCTTCCGTCAAAGCTTTTCTCCAAAGAGCAATAGCCATCTTGGTCTGTTCTTAGGATTTCGCTAGAGAGTATCTTCTTATCTACTACTAGTTCTTTGCGAACTCTCAAAGAATTGAGAGGTTTGCCCGTCGTTGCATTGAGCCATTGAAGACGGGTTGGATAGGGAGAAACGACACTAGTTAAGGCATACTTATTCGTTAAATAAATTCCTCGTCCGATGGTGTTTAGTCTTTCCATCCTAGCCATATCATAGGCTTTCGTGATACGAGGGTTGAAGTTCGGGGTAAACTTAACATAATAGTGACCAAACTTTGGGTAAGCAAAGCGAATAGTATCAGATTGTAATGCCCAATCTTTGTCTTCATCGAAGATAAAGATTGCTTCTTTGACGGGCTTTGCACCAGATTTGGGCTTGTAGTTCTCTTGATGTTTACCGAGGTAAGGAATTTCATAAATAGAGAGCTTCACCTGTGTTAGCTGACGATGCTTAACGACCATTGTAAACGTCTTATGTCCGACGATATAGGGCGAGTAATTATAAACAGACATATCAGGCGATAGGGCAATCTCCTTAACTTGTTTAATCCCTTCCTTGATTTCTTTAGGGGCATAGGGATAAGCTTTCTCTATTTCTTGGATTTTCTCCCAAATTAATCGGTGTTTATCAAGGTAGGCAAGCTGACTAAAGAAGGACTGCAAGTAAGGTAGTAGTTCCTTTTTGCCTAGATAAGGCTTGTAAATAGCATAAAGCCTATCTAGCGTTTTATCCTTCTCCCATAGGTGGAAGTAGAGAAATTTTGCTCCGAGCTTACTGCTCTCTTCTGAGGCTGACTGGATATATTTTTCTAGCTCTTTCTTAATCTTCTCTACAGGGGGAGGGAAACCCTTAAGCTCATTATTGTAAATTGAATAATAGTTCCCTAAATCATTTGTGCAAGCACGGAAGACTAAAGCTCCAAGCTTTTTCGTCCATTGTGTCTTAATGCCCCTGAAATACCAAACCTTATCTAGGTCTAAAATTTCATAAGCTTTTGCTGATTTATTGAACAATGCCTTGTGAGCAAATATTTTGTCAAGTTCACTATTGATAAACTTAATGTATTGTGCTTTCGTCCAATAGCGTGGATTTTGCCTATCTTCTCTAGTACCGTAGTCTTGCTTATTGGCGTCATAATAGGAGAAACTTCTACGAGCAAAAGAGCTATATAGTTGTAGATTAATGAGCGAGAGGACGCATTGCTCTTCTTGGCTTAGCCATTGAATTGTCCCTAAAGCTTGATAAGCCTTGAACATTTCGTTGTCTTGCTCCTCGTTTACTCTATCGAGCTGTTGCTTGCCTTGCCAAAAGCATTGTGTTGCATAGGCAAGGTAGGGGAAGGACTTATGTCTTTTTGCTAACTGGATTAAGCGCTCAGATTGCTTAATTAGAGTCTTTGGCTGATTTTTCTTCTTTGCCGTTTCAATGCTTTGGTATAAGTTTTTCATCTGTCGGGAGGCTTTTGGTCTACTCTGAGCTTGTGCATTATTTAGGTTTAAGCCAAGGCACAAGATTGAAGCTATTATGCTTAGCACAATGCCTGTATAAATTCTTGTTTTCATATATTTGTTTTGTTTTTTTGTTTGTATTATGTTCTAAACGCTAAGATAATGATTTAATTGTCAATATAAAAAACCTAAAGCAGATACTTCCCAAAACAATAAGGCAGTACTGGGACTTTGATTTCAGTACTGCCTTATTGTTAGATGTTTATTCGTCTATAGAGCTTGCTCTAGCTTTAGTAGCCTTTTCTTTACAGCTAAGCCACCTCCATAACCTCCAAGGCTTCCATCAGAAGCGATAATCCGATGACAAGGAATGATTAAGGCAATGGCGTTAGCTCCATTAGCACCTGCGACAGCTCGTACAGCCTTCGGTTGCTGAATGCTTTTGGCTAGGTCTAGGTAGGAGGCCGTTGTCCCATAGGGAACTTTTAATAGCTCTGTCCACACTGCCTTCTGAAAGTCAGTTCCAAGCATAAGCAGGGGAATGTCCCAAGTCTTGCGTTTGCCAAGTAGGTATTCGTCCAGCTGACGCTTGACCTCTTCAATGATAGGGTCTTCTCGTTCCTCAAAATCACATTTCAAGGCTGTCTTAATCCTTCTGTCAACGCTTGTTCGCATTCTGCGATAGCGATAATCAAGGATACAAAGTTTACCATCGTAAACTCCGATAATTAATTCGCCTATCTTACTTTTGTGGTAAGCTATATGGATATTCATCTCTTCTATCCTTTAGTTTATTATTCTTTCAAACCACCGAAAGTAAAGCCTAAGCCTTCGACGATATGCTTGACTTCTTCCTCTGTTATTGTCCCTTGTATAAGGATTGTTTTATGGGCTAGATTAACTTCTATATGCTCCACCTTATCCTCTTTCTCGAAAGCTCCTAGGAGCGTCTTTCTGCAATGATTACACGACATATCTGGAACGAGGTAGATGCTTTCGCCTTGAACGTGTTCTTGCTCCGAATGTTTAGCTTGATATTTCTTAATGAAGATATATGTTAGGAGAAGGAAAAGGGCAAGGCTTGAAGCCGTTTGTAGCCAAAAAGTATAACTGTTACTTGTTAGACAATGCTCTCCTGATAGGGCGTTTGTGAGGCTGAACCATTCTTTGGGTAAGAAGGTGTCAATCAGCAACCCAAAGCCCAAAGCTGAAATGATTATCGTTCCGAGGTAGGCGATTAGGCTTTTCTTGCCGAGGCTCTTGCCGATGAGGGTAAAGGCAGCAGCATTGGTTGCAGGCCCTGCCATTAGGAAGACCAAGACAGCTCCAGGAGATACGCCTTTTGCCATCAAGACGGCTGCAATAGGCACAGAGGCTGTCGCACAGACATATAGGGGCATTGAGGCAAGTAAGATGAGTAATAGTCCCCAAATCCCTTGACTAACGTAAGAACTGAAAAATTCATCAGGTAAAAGCACTGAGATAAGAGCAGCTGCGAGTAGCCCCCAAACTAAATACTTAGCAATATCAGCAAGGAAGGTTAGATAAGCATAGCGAAAAACCTCGCCTACTTTCTCTGGGAAAGTCTTTGGCTCTTCGGCACAAGTAATCTTTGTTTCGGGCGTTGCAAGCTCTTCTATCTCTTCGCCTTTTGTTAGTTGGTTGGTAACAAGTCCACTAATCCAACCACTAATGAATGCTACAATCGGACGAATGATTGCCATTGGTAGACCGAGCATTGCATAGGTTACAAGTATTGAATCAACACCTGTCTGTGGGGTTGAGGTCATAAAGGCATTCGTTGCCCCTTTTGATGCTCCATTTTTGTAGAGGGCAATCCCTGTAGGTAGGACGCCACAAGAGCACAGAGGTAGGGGAACGCCTAGGAGTGTCGCATTTAGAGCCGAACGACTATTGCTCTGACGGAGGTATTTAGCGATGAAAGTTTCGGGGAGAAAGACTTTCATCAGTCCAGCAAAGAGTAGACCTAGAAGCAGGTAGGGCGACATTTCGTTAATGATGAGCAGTAGGTCAATGCCAAACTGCTTGATGTAATCTATAATAATATCCATTATATACTTATGAGTTTAATTCTTTAATGTGTTTAATAATAACCCTTTTTTCTTCCTTATTGTTCTTGCTAAACTATAATTACACGACGGAGTGAAAAAGTTTTCACCCCGTGGTGTAATTTATTTCACTCCGTGGTGAAATGAAAATTCTCTTAGCTTAGTTTTTAGGAAAACTATGATAGTTGCTCTGATTTATGTCGATATAATTGAAAATTTCTGTAAATTTATTCTTTTGAATATAAGGGGTTTAGTGTGTTTGTTAGGTCGTTTTTAGGAATGATTCTTGCTAATTAAAGATATTTTTCTCTAAATTATTTATATCTTTGTCGTGTTGTTAAGAATAAAGCTCCATTGGGAAGTTGATAGTCTTGATGATGAGCCAAAATTTTATAAACTTAGACCTAAACCGTCTGTAGCTTATAAGTAATTTATTGATTTAATAGAATAAGTAAAATGCAACTATTTAAGCTCAAAACTAATGTACACGAGTTCGCAAACTTTGCGAGCTTTGCTGAAGAGTTTAAGCTCGGTGCTGATGACCTTGTGCTAACGAATGAGTTCCTTTATGAACCATTTATGAAGCAATGTAACCTTGCTTGTAACTTCATTATGCAAGAACGCTATGGTACAGGTGAGCCTTCGGACGAGATGATGAATGAAATCCTTGCAGATGTCAAGGGGAAACCTTTTAAGCGTGTGATTGCTATCGGAGGTGGAACGGTTATTGATATTTCTAAGCTTTTTGTCTTGAAAGACTTGGATAATGTCTTGGATGCTTTTGATAGAAAAATCCCTCTTATCAAAGAAAAAGAATTAGTCATTGTGCCAACGACTTGTGGTACTGGTAGTGAAGTAACAAATATCTCTATTGCTGAGATTAAGAGCCGTCATACGAAGCTTGGTCTTGCAGATGATGCAATCCTTGCAGATGACGCTGTGATTATTCCCGAATTGCTGAGAGGTCTGCCTTTCCGTTTCTATGTAGCTTCCTCTATTGATGCGCTTATTCACGCAGTCGAAGCTTACGTTTCGCCTAAGGCTAACCCCTATACTAAGGTCTTTAGTTTGACGGCTATGCAGATGATTCTTGATGTCTTCAAGCTTATTGCCGACAATCCAGAGGCACGTCATCAGTATGCTAGCCAAATGCTAACGGCAGCTAATATGGCTGGTATCGCTTTTGGTAACGCTGGTGTCGGAGCTGTACACGCTCTTTCTTATCCTCTTGGGGGGAACTATCACGTGCCACACGGCGAAGCTAATTATCAGTTTTTCACTGCCGTTTTCAAAGCTTATCGCAGAAAGAAAGCAGAGGGTACAATCCTTGAATTAGAGCGTGAACTTGCTCGCTTGCTTGATTGTCCTGAGAGTAAGGTCTATGAGGCTATGGACGACCTACTAGGACGTATGATTGTTCGCAAGCCTCTTCGTGAATATGGAATGAAGGAGGGCGAAAGACGAGGCTTCGCTGAAGATGTGCTTGTGAAGCAACAGCGTTTGCTTGCCAATAACTTCGTAGAGCTAAGCGTCGACGAAATCGAAGCTATCTACAACGAACTCTATTAAAATCCCTTCGGTTGCTAAGATGATTGTTTAGTCTGTCTAAATCAAAACGGTACGCTTCGACAAGCTCAGCGACCGAAGATTAGACTTTGAATTAAATAAGCAAGTAGATTAGAGAAGATTTTCGGTTGCTGTGACGGTCATTGAGTTTATCTAAATGTCCCGAAGAAGACTGAGGTTTACATTGGCTGAGCTTATTTAATTGTCGAAGTATTGAAACGAATATCAAGAACAATAGAAATAACTTATACAATTTAATTAAATAAAACTATGGAAGTAAAAGAGATGATTGCAAGAGCTAGAGAAGCTCAACGTTATTACCAAGCAACTAATGACCAAGTTGATGTAGATAAAATCTGCCGTGCTGCAGCAAAGGTTATCCACGACAATGCAGAAATGCTTGCTCGTGAGGCTGTGGAAGAAACATGTATGGGTGTCTACGAAGATAAGGTTGCCAAAAATCGTGGTAAAAGCCGTGGTATCTGGTACAACCTAAAAGATAAAAAGTCTGTAGGGATTATCAGCATTGATGATATGACTGGCTTGATTGAAGTTGCTAAGCCTATCGGTGTAGTCGCAGGTATTACGCCTACAACGAACCCAATCGTTACACCAATGAGTAATATTATCTTTGCACTCAAGACTTGTAATGCAATCATTATTGCTCCACACCCTCGCTCTAAGAAATGTTCAGCTCACGCTGTTCAATTAATTAAGGAGGCGATTGCTCCTTTCGGAGTGCCAGAGGATATGGTGCAAATCATCGAAGAACCAAGTATTGCTAAGACGCAAGAGCTTATGGGTTCTGCAGACGTTGTCGTAGCAACTGGAGGTATGGATATGGTGCGTTCTGCTTATTCTTCAGGTAAGCCATCGTTTGGTGTAGGTGCTGGTAACGTGCAAGTGCTTATTGATAGAAATGTCGATTATGACATCGTTGCACCAAAGGTTGTTTTCGGTCGAGCCTTTGATAATGGTATTATCTGCTCTGGAGAGCAAAGCATTATCTACCACCAAGATGACAAAGAAAAGGTTTATACAGCTTTCCGTAAAGCTGGTGCATATTTCTGCTCAGAGGAAGAAGGGGATAAGATTCGTACTGCAATTTTCGAAGATGGTCATCTTGCTAAGGATATTGTCGGTCAAAGTGTGCAATTTATTGCTAAGAAGGCTGGTATCTCTGTGCCACAAGACACTAAGGTTATTATGGTTGAGGCTCGTGGTATCGGAGCTGAAGATGTTATCTGTAAGGAAAAGATGTGTCCAGTAATGTGTGTCCTTAGCTATAAATACTTTGAGGAAGGAATTGATATTGCTCGTACAAATCTGAATAATGAAGGTAATGGTCATACAGCTGCCATTCACTCAAATAACCAAGCACATATCATCCTCGCTGGTTCTGAACTAACTGTTTCTCGTCTTGTCGTTAATGCTCCTAGTGCAACGACTGCTGGAGGACATATCCGTAATGGTCTTGCCGTTACAAATACGCTTGGTTGTGGTACTTGGGGTAACAACTCAATTTCTGAGAACTTCACTTACAAACATCTAATGAACATCTCTCGTATCGCTCCTCTTTCTGATAGAATTGAAGAGCCTACTGATGAGGAAATGTGGAAGTAAGGTGTCGCAAAACCATCAAAGAAATAAGTGCTGGAGCAAATCTGCTTCAGCACTTATTCGTTTTATTGTTAATCCTTAATTAAATAGAATTTTTCGGAAGAAATTGAAGTTTGTCAAGGAAAAAACTCCAGTTTGTATGGGGACAAACTCTAATTTCTTCCTTGACAAACTGAAAAAGTCTAGAGGGCTAGCCATTAACGCACTTCTAACTTAAATACCTTCTGCTCTGAACGCAAAATATAAAAACCTCTAGCTAAGCCCTGCAAATCAAGTGTAACAGCCCCAGCTTGTTCTGTCCTAAAGCTCTTCAACAGCACGCCAGACAAGTTATACAAAGCAAGATATTCGCCTAGACGAAGTCCCTCAATAACGACATAATCTGTCGCAGGATTGGGATAACAGCGAACTAGCTCTTGCTTCAAAGATGGGATAGCTGTCAGCTTCTGTCCCTCATAAGTATAAGCACTAATCTCTTTGATAGCAAGGAAATCTCCTTTATGCTCTTGGTTATTTAGGAACTCTAACTGAATATACTTAGCTTTAGCCACTTTCTCTAGGCACACTAAGGCTTCTGATTGATAAGGCAAGCGAACATTATGAGCAAGGAACTTGAAGTTCTTCCCGTCATTGCTGACAAAAATATTCATCTTGCCTGCAGAGTATGCTTTGCCCTCTTTCTGCTTAATTCGAAATAGAGCAATAGCTTCCTTATTCTTATTCTCAAAAGTAATAGAATGAGCATAAGCCCTTGGCTTGTCACCATAGAGGCTGTGCCATAGAGTTTGCTCATTCTTATCAAAAGCATTACGCCCAGCACCAGCCTCCTTGTCTAGTTCCTCATCACTACAAGAAATATAAGTCAGAGGAACTTCTTTTGTTTTCAAGGCTTCAGCTTCCCCATAGAAAGTAATCTCATTGATGAATAAGAAGCTTGCATTCGTATTGGTATTCTTGAAGGTTAGACGGAAATAGGCTTCCTTGATTGGACGCTCAAGGGTCAGAATTTGGATGCTCTTGTCTAAAAGATAACGCTCTTCTTCAACGACCTTCCAATCATAGCCATTAGCACTCTCTTCAATAGTTAGTAAATCTGCTCTATAATTTCGACCTCTATTGTTGAAAATCTTTATAGCCGTAATAACATCCTTATTAGCACGTAGGATTGTCAGACTATGTGGATAAGACTTTCTGTCCTTACCATAGCGAGAGTGCCACGACGTTTTGACATCTCCATCAAGCACATAGTCTGCAGGCTCAATGCTCTTGTCCATCTCTTCATCACTACAAGTAAGGATACGATAAGAAGTTCTATCTAGAAGCTTGCCCTCATCAAGCTCCGGCAAACTAAAGTCTAAAGCAAAAACTCCAGACGAATCTCTCCAAGCATCACCATCAGGACCTACATTAGCACGCACAGCGTTATTTGCATTTCCCGAAGCATCTAGCACCTCAAGTCCACTACTTTGATTAAATTGATAGTACAGCTTAAGACCTTTTTGCTCACGAGCGTTCTTAAGCTCATCGCCTTCTAGCTGATGAGTTGCATATGCTCGCAAATCAGCTAAAGAAAGCTTTGAAGTCCAGAAACGGAATTCATCAAATACGCCATCTACTTGAGCCTTACCTCCAAGGCGAATTTGGTTTAGATAGCTAGGGATAAAGCCTCCCCTATAGCCACGACGAGCAAACTCCACTCCGTCTTTATAGAAAATGACAAAGTCATTAGTTAATTGAATAGCATAGTGGTGCCACTCATTATTCACATAATAATGATTTGGTGTAGCATAACGCTTAGTACCAATCTTGAGCGTTACAGCTCCAAAAACATCCGAAGTAATTGCAAAATTATCTGACGAACCATAAATACCATTTGAACCACTCTCTAGTTTGCTTGGCATAAACCAATAATCCATCGTCCAAACAACGCCAACGTCCCCAAGAGCTTTGGTCGTCATTGTTTGAGGAGCATTGCCCCCTTGTGAGCGAAAGCTTAGACCATTATACGACTTGCTGGCACAGACAATCAAAGCTCTCGGAGCTGTATGACTTGTAGCACCTTCATCATTCTTCGCCGTAATCATAAGCTTATACACACCTGCCTTATCTAATTTGAAGCTTGGGTTCTGAACTCGACTTGAGGTATAATTATTTTCACTTATCAAACTCCAACGCCACTCTGTAGGGAGATAGTTACTCTTATCCGTGAAAGTAACGCTCTCTCCCTTATAAATAATCTTCTTCGACTGAGAGAAGTCTATCATTGGAGCAGTAGCCTCGACAGTGAATGTCTTACTAAGCTTATATACTTTTCCTTGAGCATCTGTAACAGTTAGCGTAACAGTTTTCTTACCTAAAGAGCCGTAAGTTGCAGAAGCCGAGCGTGTCGTTGCAGAAGTAACATCTGCTTCAGGCATAGACCACTCATAGCTACAAGCAGGAGCTTCATTAAGAGCGTGAAAACTAATCCTATCTGCCCCCTTGACAGAAAGCGTCGAGAGGCTAAACTCTGCCGTAGGCTCTGGCGAGGCAAGAACGTCAAGCTCCTTATTTAGTAGGAGCGTTTTCCCCTCAACATCAGTTAATTTAAGCGTAATACTGGTCTTCCCTACTTTATTAAAGACGAGAGTTGCTTGTCTTAGCTTAACCTTCTTAGGACTAAGGTCAGAGCTAGACCATTCAAATTCCTTAATATCTTCCGAGGTCTGCACATCAACTCCGACAGGGATACCTTGATAAACTTTATTAGGCATAAGTATCTCCCCAACAATAGCTTTATCCGTCCAGCCAAAAGTTTTCTGAGCATCATTCTCTGCAGAATAATGATTATTGATAAAGCTTGCGTGATTGCCCTTCGCCCAATCCTTAAGGTAAGTCTTACCATCAAGCTCGATAGTATCCATCTTGTAGTAAGCAAGAAGATGCTTCATCAACTTAGGTCGGACAATAGGGCGAGCTTTATTTTCATCTATCTCCTGCTTTGTACGAGCAGTATCCCACAGACGGATTTCGTCCATTAGCCCACTCATTGCCCACTTCCGAGCAACAGCAAAACCAATCTCCAAACCTTTAGACAAGGTAGGGAAACCACTATATCCAGAAGAAGTTAGAGATTTCTCTAATGTGCCATTAACATACAGTTTCATCTCTGCTCCATCTACGACAATAGCAATATGATACCATTTATTAGGACTTATAAGGTTGGCTCTTGTATCTAAGCGATTAGCACCATTAGCCCAGCCAGCAGTAAGATGTCCATCTGCATTAAGATGGAAGAGGAAACTCCCCCAACCATTACCAATTTGCTGATTCCAGTTTTTTCTTGACGAAGGTTTTAGCCAAAACTCTAGTGTAAATTGGCTATGAACATCCGAGCATACATTTGGAATACGGACTCCACTATTTCTAAAGTTGATGACATCATTGTCAAGAGCCTCTGACTTTGACAAAATCTCTCCTCCAACGTTATTTGAGGCAGAGCTAAGGCTCGATTCCTCTCCCAAGCGATATTCAGCTTTTACGGTATAAACACCCTTAGCTTCTGACAAGGTATATGAAGTATCTGTCGTTCTCGCAATTTCTTTGTTATTCTCATAGATAACATAAGAAACGGGTTTATACGCAGTAGCAAGAGGGGCAGTCCAGTGTAAGCTATTATTGTTTAATATGAGATTGCTCGGAGCATTGAGAGCTTCTCCTCTGACAATAATACTGATAACCGTCTGCTTACCTTTCGTCTGGATACTTACATTCTTCTCTTGGGCAGGAGTTTCAATGCCTAACTTATTAAATGTATAATCCATAATTGAGGCAAGCTCTATTTCTCCGACACCATTAGCCGAGTTCTTAGTATCAATAATTAAGAAATACTTAATGGCTTTACTCATATCAAAGTTCTCAGTCAAAGACGTTAAGTCAATACCAAACTCCATAGCCTCGTGGTGCATTTTGTTATCTGCCCACCTACCGAGAAGAGGCGTTTCGGCATCTCTATTATCAGCAATACCATCTCCCGTATAGTTGATATATGGAAAGACTTCTCTAACGCTTGCCTTATCAGAAGAAATATCTTGTGTCGCACCAACACTAACACTGATTTCAGAACGCTTAGAGTAAGTCATCTTAACCTTCATTGTACGCAAAGGTCTATAGTTGGTTTTAAGGTAATAGACCTCAGGCCACCAGCCTCCATTCGAAGTGTAAATAGTTAGCTCTTTAGATGAACCCTTTGGCGTGTATTTAACTTCTTGGCTCACTCCCCCAGCCAAAGCATAAGGGACATAGAAAAAACCCTTATCACCCCAACTAGAGCCCCAAGAGTTAGCACAAATCCACGCTCCCTTTTCATTCATTTTAAGATAATTAGACTCTTCTCCATAGACTCCATTAGCATCTAAGTCAAACTCAATCCTATCATCATAGCCTACAAGAGTAATAGCGTGGTCAGCCCTACCAATACGCCAATGCTTCATATATTTCAAGCCAACGACACCAGCCTTTTCGTTGGTCGGCGTATTAGCAATGCTTGCTAACTGAGAGCCATTGATACCACAACCAAGACCTGCTACCCCTCCAACGATATGCGTGCCATTCTCATCTGTTATCGTTGGCCAATTAGTATCTCCATTATGATTAAAGAGCCAGCGTTTAATAGCTTTTGCCCCCGACTCAGTTAGAGAAGACTCTGGGAAGTTAGCTGTTCGGCTAATACGATGAAACATCGCATTATACCAATTCTCATAACCTTGCATCCAGCCAAAGTCATCAGATTTCCACTCCGAAAAGCCATAAATATTACTCGTATTACATCCTCCAAAATGTTTTCCACTAGGATAACCTACGCTAATTGCAATCGCATCTTTAGCTGGCCCATTGTAAGTAAAAGGATATTGGAAATGAGGGGGAAATTGATTTTCTTCGAGAGAAGCGTTACTTTGATTAAAAGCATTCCATTCATAAGTCAGCATATAACCGATACGAGATGAAGCCCCACAAGAGCCTCCTACTTGAGCAAAGATTGGGGGGAACCATCTTGCCTTACCATTATTAACTACTTCAGGAAGCTTATCATCATTCGCTCGAAGCCCTCTAAAGGGTTCATTTGGAGTCATCAAACGCTCATCATAATTTCTTTCTGAAGAATAGCCTGCATACTTCGTTGTATCAACAGACTTAAATATCTGTCCGTGTAGATTAACTCCGAGAATTAGAGCTAATGAAATAAGTAAATTTTTACGCATAAATGTAGCATTAAATAGTTAATCAATAGGTTCATCATAGAGCAATAAATTCTTATATCACCCAAAAATTTTTGCATTTCATAAAAACACAAGAACAAATATACAGAAAATATAGAAACTTAAAATAAAAAACACCATAAAACAAATAGACTTATGCATTTTTGCATAAGTCTATTTGTTTTATGGTGTTAAAGACGAGTTTAACTACTTAGCGTAGCTAACAGCTCTAGTTTCTCGAATAACCGTAATCTTCACTTGCCCTGGATAAGTCATCTCATCTTGAATGCGTTTAGCAATCTCTCCACTTAGCTTGTTGATTGTTTCGTCATCAGTTTGGTCTGCCCCAACGATGACACGCAGTTCACGGCCAGCTTGGATGGCATAAGTCTTCACGACCCCAGGGTAAGAAAGAGCCAACTGTTCAAGGTCATTTAGGCGTTTGATATATGCTTCTACAAGCTCTCGTCTAGCCCCTGGTCTAGCTCCACTTATAGCATCACAAGCCTGAACGATAGGAGCAATAAGCGTCTGCATCTCTATCTCATCGTGGTGAGCCCCCACAGCATTGCAAATATCTGGTTTCTCCTTATACTTCTCACAGAGTTTCATACCTAAGATTGCGTGTGGCAATTCAGGTTCATCATCTGGCACTTTACCAATATCGTGGAGTAAACCTGCACGTTTAGCTTTAGCTGGATTAAGTCCTAATTCGGCAGCCATAATAGCACAAAGGTTTGCTGTTTCACGAGAGTGCTGAAGGAGGTTCTGACCATAACTAGAGCGATACTTCATCTTTCCGACTAAGCGAATAAGCTCTGGGTGCATTCCGTGAATTCCTAAATCAATAACAGTACGCTTACCCATTTCGACAATTTCCTCTTCAATCTGCTTGCGAACTTTCGCAACAACCTCTTCGATACGTGCAGGGTGGATACGTCCATCCTGAACAAGCTGATAAAGAGCCAAGCGAGCCACTTCACGACGAACGGGGTCAAAGCCCGAAAGAACAATTGCTTCTGGCGTATCATCAACGATAACTTCTACGCCCGTAGCAGCCTCAATAGCTCTAATGTTTCGCCCTTCACGTCCAATAATGCGACCTTTGATTTCATCGCTTTCAATATGAAAAACTGTTACCGAGTTCTCAATCGCCGTTTCAGTAGCAACACGTTGTATACTCTTGATAACAATCTTCTGAGCCTCCTTATTTGCCGTCATCTTAGCCTCCTCAATAATCTCACTAACCATTGACTGAGCCTGATCTTCGGCTTCGGCTGTAATCTGTTTGATAATACGCTCACGAGCTTCATCTGCAGACAGTCCCCCAACTTTCTCTAGCTGAACAAGCTCCTGTTCATAGAGTTTATCAAGTTCCGTCTTTCTTTGCTTAACAAGCTCATTCGCTTGCTCAAGCTTCTGCCTCTGCCCGTCTAGAGCATTACTACGTTTATTAACTTCTTCTTGTTTGGAAAGGAAATTCTGTTCTCGTTGTTTGAGAGATTGCTCTCGTTGTCTAAGCTTCCCTTCGCTTTGCTTGAGCTTATCATTATTCTGTGAAACTTGCTGGTCTAGTTCACTCTGCAACTTGAGGAACTTTTCCTTAACATCCAGCATCTTTTTTTCTTTGAGCAATTGAGCTTGACGTTCTGCTTCTGCAACGACACTCTTTGCTTTCTCTTTAAGCAGATGATTGTTAATGAACCACATCACTCCCAAGCCAAGTATCAAGCCCAAAAGAAGTGCTATTACTATGTTTATTCCCATTATATTTTTTTTACTAAATAAATTCTAAATCCATATCTGTATAAAAGCTTTAGCTACACAAATAGCCAGAGGAAAATTAGCTCTAAAAAAAAGCTCTAGTCCTCTGTAATGAGATAAGGTAGAAAATGAAATGAAAATAAACTAGCTTACTATAGCTTGTTGTCAGAAACGAGCTATAAGTAATATAAATCAAATGACTTCTAAAAAAGCTGAAACATCTGCCTAATCCTCAGGCAAACTATCAGAACAAGATCTTAAACACGCTTCTAGCTCCTTATTGAGGCTATCGAAGTCCCCTCTAAGCTGTTTTAATTCTTCCTTCATAAACTCCATTCTGTAGCCGACCTCTAAGAGAGTTCGCCTTAGAAGAATAGAATCAGTCTGTCCTGAATCAGTCTGCTTAAAGGCATCATAAAATTTATTAACAGTCCCTCCTTTACCCGTTTCAGCTAAGCCTGCTGCAGCTCGATAAAATGGCTCTAGCTCTCTATTTATATTTATCTTAGCGAGAGTCGTGCCAGCTATGGTAGCTCTTATCAACTGCTTATCAAGCTCTTTCATTGGAGGCATAAGTCTAGGACGTTAGCTATCTATTATTTATCTGTTCTATAATCTACTACATTGAGTGACTGAATAAGCTCTAGCCCTTCTTTGAAATCCTTTAGAATCTCATCAATATAAGCCTTTGCTTCCTCCGTCGAAGTATTCCCCCCTCGCAAGCTATTAGCAGTCTTAACCTCTGCTAGTTCCTCACGAATACGTATTTGCTCTGCTTCAAGCTGAACTAGACTCTCGTTCAAAGCTTTAATCTCAGCCTCTTGTTCTAGAATTTTTTGTTTCTGATTCTGAGCAAGAGCAATTAAGCGTCGAATGTTCTCTGACAAGGCAATAAAGCCTTCATTTTCTATTCTTTCAGCCATTATGCATTAATGCTATTGGGTGCAACTTACCTCATTACAGATACAAATATAATCATTTTAGTCAAGACTCTTAAGACAGTCCTTGATTTTTCAAGAGCAAAACACCTCTTTCAAGCCTCAATTCTGCTAAATAACAGCATAAGCCCCAACAAAAAAGTCTAGAGAATTATAAATTGCTCTAGACTTCTTTTGGTATTTTCCAAGATTTGTAAATAAATAGCCTTCTATAGAGGAAGAGAAAACAGCGACGAAGAAAAGCATTCCGAAACCAAAACCGTCGATAGTTATCCCAAGAACTAGAACCTAATTCTATAATTTTCCCATCTCGCTCAACAGCAATTAGTTCTGCAATCACTTCAGACTTATCACACTCTTCCCTCTGATCTGGATTGCCATCACCTCGAAGTGTTAAGCACGTTCCTTCAATATGCTCCACTCGATGCAAAACGTAACGCATTGAACTTAAGCGAACAAACAACAGCCTTCCGACAGCAATACTATCTTCTGTTATTGGGGCTAGCAGAAGCTTATCTCTCTTATCCCAAATCATCGGCAACATACTCCAACCTCTAGCCATTAACAAAACCTTACGCCCACTAAGGATAGACTCTGCAATGTCTGTAAAGTAGATAAAACCATCTTGCTCTTGCTCCTCATAACGTTTTATCCTTGGAGCTTCATAACGACTAGACATTAGGATAGCAGAGCATAAGTTAAATCAACGGCTTCCTTATTTGGAAGACAATCCAGTCGATAAAGAGGAACAATAGACAGAACATCTGCGACCGTTTCAAAGAGTTTCATATTAACCTCGGCAAGAGTTCTCATTGAAGCCACAGAAGTATAAAGCGAATCAAAAGCAAAACGCCCAACAAGTTTGCTTAATTTATTCTCTGGAGCTTGATAGAGATGAACAAATGCCACAAGCTCAGCCCATTCATCTCGATAACAATCAGTACTACCACTCCACGGACAACCATAAACACGAACCGTATTATCAGGCATTAAACGCACGATAGGCTCATCATCATTGAGCAAAGCACAACCATCAATATATTCTCTCCAGAGCTTACTATGAGTGCTTTTTCCTGTACCACTAACCCCCATAAACACTAAGGCACGCCCATCTAGCTCTGTTACAGAAGCGTGAACTTTGAGCATTCCAAGAGGGATAGTTGCCATACCAAAAGCAATCATAATAAAGCGATCAAGAAGCAAAGCCAAATCACTATCATCAAGAGAGGGAGTACAAGAAACACGCTTCCAATCCGAGCTATAACGGACACAAGCAGAATGTTTAAAATAAGTCATATCTAGAAAATAAGACTTATCAGGACATTTATAGAGTTTTGTACTAAAATAGGCTTCTTGGACTTCTTCCAGAAGCTTACACTCCTCTTCGCATTCACACGAAACATCTCCAAAGACCTCTAACAAGATTTCTTCTCCGTCCGGAACTTCTTCTTGAAGAAAAGGACGATAATTTGGCAACATTTCTATTGTCTTTGCTCTAAAAGGAGTATTCAGAACAACATATTGCTCTGCAATTCTATATATAACTTGCTCTAACATAAACTTAAATCTAGTTACTTACGGAGAAAGGAAAATAGGCTTTTCTTTCTTTTATGGTTACCATAACCATAACCATAACCATAACCATAACCATAACCATAACCA
>PDWI01003713.1_pt1 | contig 22779 bp, 18 predicted proteins | sample 1430891 | NCBI WGS metagenome assembly PDWI01 (sample SAMN01162508, study PRJNA174530) | Oral metagenome, whole genome shotgun sequencing project. | biome: Marine environment; feature: Marine mammal; material: Swab sample of the gingival sulcus; isolation source: swab sample of gingival sulcus... | reverse complement strand
TCTATATTTTCATAAATTTTAATCGTTTTTGCCAAATAAAAAAACACTCATCATCTGATAGTGTTCGTGCTTAACATTAGTATTTATAAGGGTTTGGTGTATTCCTATTCTTTATTAATTGTTATCTCCTACATTCCAACAGCAAGTTCTATTGCTGCATTTAGTGCTAATAAATTAGTTTGGTCAGCAATAGATTGTATCATCTCACTTGCTCTGGAAATATTTTCTGCACTCTCATTTGTTTCAATAATTGTAGTCTGGATAAAGTTAGACTCACTTTTATTATTATTTATTAATACTTGAAGCTCTGCTAAAGCTTCCTTACCTTCATCTTTCTTATTATCAATATTTTCAATAGCTATTATAAGCTTATTAAGCACATCAATCATCTCATTTGTCAACCTTGTACTAACTTCAACGTGTTGAGCTGCATCTGTTGTATCATTTGCTTGTCCACTAGCACCTTCAGCTATATTATTAACCGCTCTAGATAAATCTTTCGCCATCTCATTAGTTGACATTGTTGTCTGTGTTAAGGCTTCGGCTGTTTCAGCTGTACTAATAGCATGCTTTGATATCTGAGTAACTATTTTTATCAAATTATTCTTTAACACAACACTAGCCCTATATATATCACCTATCTCATCTTTTCTATTCGAATAATCCTTTTTAGCAGTGTAATTCAAATTATAATTTGCTAATTGTTCAATATCAATTTTCAAATTATTAAATGCTATAGAAATTCTGTTTGCAGTAATAAAATATATAGTTAAAATCGTAACTATGATAACTAACGAAAACAATATTATCATTAGTTTATTCAGATAGTTTATAGGTTCAAAAACAACCGACTTATCAATACTTATCAATAATGAACTGCTTGTTCCCTCAATACTTGAAAATCCACCTAACTTATCTATCCCCTTAAATGAATAATTACCAGAACCAAAGTCAGATTCCATCATTTTTTCATTATAAAACCTTAATAAGTCGACATATCCATTATCCTTTTCAGCCTGCTCAATTATATTAACTTTATTTTCTATAATTTCCTCATTTTTATGACCAATAACTCTTCCACCTTCAGAAACTATCGCCATAATAGAAGAATCCTTCCAGTTAAATGATTTACAAAATTCGCTAAAGTAATCCGCAGAACTTACACCTGCAAACACACCTTTTATCTTGTCCCCATCATAATACGGAGCACTTATAATAACTATATTCTCACCTGTTAGTTCATCAACTATTATATCAGTAGTGAACACCTCCCCAGACATAGACCTCTTAAAATAATCAGTCTCGGACAAATCAAATCTATCTCCTTCTGGAGTTAAATTCTTACCTTCTCCATCAGGATTTATATAAAAGAAAAGTTCGAAACCAAGCTTTTTAGCTCTTCCTTGGTAAAAATCAACTCTTTCTTTTTCAGAAACAGAACTGTCTGTCATCATACTGTTGTTTGCCAACTCAACAATAATCGCATGTGTTTTATCTATCTCATCACTTACTAACTCTGCCGATTTTTTTGATAAATACTCAATGTCTTCTTGAGTCTGTTTAAGCAAATACTGTCTCAAAAAATAGTTGCTTACTAAAAATAAAATAACAATAGCTAATACTACTACAATTGTTACCGAAAAAGCTATCTCCGTTTTAATTGATTTTCTACCCTTGTTCTTTCTCATATGCCTACCATTCCCTTTTATTCTGCTATTACTAAATAAAATAATTTAATCTAAAAATGTTAAACGTTACAAGAAATAAATCGGCTCTTTTTTCAGTTATTTAATATTATTTATAAAAAAATATTATTACAACTTCATAAATTGATAATATTTTATACAAAACAAAAAAATAATTGGACTCAAAAACTCTATACACAAATTAAATTTTGAATAGTTAGTTGCATATTAAATAATATCTTATTTAAAAGACACCCCTACGCGTGTAGGAAAAACTAAATAGGTACCTCAAAGGGAAAACATATGAAGAAGACACCCCTACGCGTGTAGGAAAAACCCATCTAGCTGAACCGCATTTTTAACACCTAAAGGATCACCCCTACGCGTGTAGGAAAAACGCTCTTATATAATCATAGGCAAGCCACAGAGCGGAATCACCCCTACGTGTGTAGGAAAAACTCACTTTATAATAACTCTGATTGCTCGTAAATGGGATCACCCCTACGTGTGTAGGAAAACCCTGTACTTACAATCATTTGTGCTTGATGTTGGGGATCACCCCTACGTGTGTAGGAAAAACGAGCTGCAGGCGAAATTGGGATAACCTTACACAGGATCACCCCTACGCGTGTAGGAAAAACATCTTTTTGGAATGATTGAAGAACAAAACAAGGGGATCACCCCTACGCGTGTAGGAAAAACTATTTGCTGATGTGGTATATCGATATTTTGATAGGATCACCCCTACGCGTGTAGGAAAAACCCGTACTCAACTGCTTCTGCGTACTCAACATTAGGATCACCCCTACGCGTGTAGGAAAAACAGTGAATATGATAAAACTATACTGCCAGAAACAGGATCACCCCTACGCGTGTAGGAAAAACTCATCATCAGCATTGTAAACTTCAAAAAATATAGGATCACCCCTACGCGTGTAGGAAAAACACACAATCAAAGCCAAATACGGGCGGTTTTTTAGGATCACCCCTACGCGTGTAGGAAAAACATAATCAAAGTACTATACAAGAAACCGCTGCTAGGATCACCCCTACGCGTGTAGGAAAAACCTACTAATTTTTCGAGCCACTCTTTACGCACTAGGATCACCCCTACGCGTGTAGGAAAAACACTAAAAGATCCCTTTAAAATAGCTATTTTACACCTATAACATCTTTAAATTTATTCACTTTACTTGCTAAATTATATGTTAATTTAGAGTCTAATAACGCCCTATGTGGTACTTTTTGATCTATCCCATATTCTTGTAATACAGTTTGTAACTTATAATTATCCAAAAACATCTTGTCCTTTTTTACATATTTCATTAAATCATAAGTATTGTTTTTAAGTACTGATAATCCAAGTTTTTTTAGTTTATGATTAATGAAAGAGATATCAAAATTAATATTGTACCCTATCAAAATATTATCCCCAACGAAATCAATAAATTCCTTGAGCACAATGTCTAATGCTTCACCTTCAACGCTTAACATCTCATCTGTTATACCTGTTAACTCTATTATTTTTCGTGGTAAAGCAATTTTATGTTCAATTAAATATTGGAACTCACTATAATTATCTCCCTCAATTTTATAAGCTCCTATTTCTATTATGGAATTTTCTTCTTCATCTAATCCATCAGTCTCTATATCTATAAAAACATATGCATTACATTTATTATATCTTGATTCTTTTTCTAAATTCTTCTGAAAAGATTTACTTTTATATTTTTGCGCTTTTCTAAATTTTGAAGCATTGCTAAATCCTTTATTTACATAACTTTTTTCTGCTTGTTTTATCGGCAACCTTATAAACGGAATACCATCTAAATCTACCAACTCTCTATCTGAATTTATTGTATCAAAAGAATAACCAATTTCATTCCTATAAGCATATGCTAAAGTAGCCTCACCATCCTTTACATTTTCTTTTACTCTTTTCCACAACTTTTCTCTGACTTTAGTATTAAAGTTTCCAACATACACTCCTGTAGCAATCTCTTGCATCCACTTGCTCAAATCTCCACGAAGTGATCTCGGAACATTTTTAATAGTTATTACTGTTAATGGCATAATTAATTCTCTCTATAACTAACTCCGTATTCTACCAATTTATCCTTATCATCCCACAAATTCAAAGAATCAATTAAAACTTCATCCTGCTTTTCTACACCTAATAGTTCTTGCAAATCTTTAACTATTCTTTGCATCAATTTGCCATCAGAAAAAGCGTCTCTCACTTTCAATCTTACAATTCTCTCTATATCGTCCTCATCACTACAACTAGACGCAACCTCAAAAGAAAGCGGAATTGTTAATTCAGCTTTATAAAGATCTGCAATATCATAAACAAATGATAAATCATGTCCAGTATGAATAAACCCAAGTCCAGGTGTCAATCCAAGCGCAACTATTACACTATGAACCAAACCATACAAAGCAACATTTGCTACCGATAAAGCTTTATTTATATTACTACCAGATTCAAAATCATTTATATCATAACTTCTTCCAGTCCACTCCACATGATATTCCTTAGCTAAATCTCTATAAACCTTACGAATCCTCGCACCTTCTCGCCCTCTTAATTGTTGCATAGTAAAACATGATACATCTTCATTTGGAAACCTCATTTGATACATCTTCCTAGCCACATCCAAACGAAATCTTGTATTTGAAACCAATTTAGCTTGTTTCTCCAACAACTTAGTAGAATGTGCTAATGACCTACCATGAGCATAATTTCTAACTCCTCTTTCTCCTACCCATACTATACTAGTTCCTGTATCACCTATCAATTCAATCGCTCTATGCGTAATATCAGTTCCAGGTCCTAATAAGAGAACCCCTATCACAGCAACAGGTATCCTTATAGTTCCCTTATCATCGAGTACAGTTATTGCACTATCAGTACGACTAACCTTTGCATGCTCAATGTATATAAAGCTTACCCTATCACTAATCCTTGGTAATTCTTTTAACTGTGTTTTTTTAGCCCCTACCTGTTCTTTCACCTAAAAACTCCTAAAACTAAATAAATATAAGTAGCTTTCTATATTAATGGTATAACCGTCATCATACCAAAACCATAAGCCTTCTTCTTACCAAAACCTCTAGTCAAAGTATTTCTGAAAACTTCTATATCTTCAACTGTAAGAATGCCCTCATATACAACCTTAACTAATCTTACATCCCTATTACCGCTCTTTCTTAATGCTTCATATCCCCTTTCAACAATATGAAACTCATCTTCATTTAGTGAAAAACCATTTTTCTCAGCCCTATCTAGTAAATAATTTATCTGATGTTCTATTGTTACATGAGGCATAGTTCTTCCCCTATGACCACTTCCCGCAGACAAGGTTATTACTGGATTTAAGGCGACTCTGAATCTTAATCTATCCCCACTTTTAATCGTATCAAGATAAGCATCATAGGACTTTGTCTGCCCACTACCTTCTACACCATACTTTTCAAGCAAGGAAATATCCGGAGCCTTCTCACTTATAATAATCAGATAATTCTTACCATAAAGTTTGTCTATTCGCCAAAGTTTCCTAGTTCTTTGATTATTATTAATCTCAAGCGGGAAACTCTGCTCAACCCAGTTGTGATAAGCTCCAAGGTGACTTAACTCTCTAATTTTTCTTCTGTTTTTTATGTCTATTTCAACTCTTGATATATTCATTAAATTTCTCCTGCACTTTTCCAAATATCATGTTCAACCTCTTTGAATTTTTCACTATCTGAACACGTTGGCAATACGCTAATCTTAGCCTCATACCTCGGAGCAAACTTTCTCTCCTCCCAAGAAAATGAAATAACCCTATCCCTTCTCATCTTATAAGTACTTGTTTCAAGCAAGTCACTATCAGCATATATTTCAAGGACTAATTTTTCATTTCTATATTTTTTCTTATACCACTTAGCAGCTTGCCATTCATATTTCTTCAATACTTCGATTATATCTTCGTTAAATGCATCTTGAATAAAATCAGCACTTAATACCAATGATCTTCTACCCATAAAGGTCTGAAAGTATGGTTTTCTTAAAGCTTCTTCTATCTCATTAATATAATCTTCATTCTCATGGGCAATCGCCACTATAAAAACTGCATCTTCCAAATAATATCTGTTACTTACATATGTTCTATCTTCCCTACCATCGCTTTTGTACTTTCTAGCGATATGGTAATCTCTAAGAAGTGTACCTACCTGATCAATCCTTACAGCAAAATGAAGTTCATTAAGCTTTCTAATTTTCTCATCTTCATTTCTTCTATATCCAAAACTTGCAGCAATAAGACCTATCACCGCACTTTTGCTTGGATAATTGTCTGTATGTCTCGTTTCAAAATGCGAATCACTTCCCCAAGATTGCATCGGACCTGCAAACTTAAGTAAAATAGTTTTCATTTTTACCACCCTTTAATCAAGTAATCCATCTAAATTATTGGATAAATCATCTAATAGTTCAGAAAGTGAATCCTTTTCACTTCCTATATTTTTCATTTTATCAATTTCATTCATAGTTAAATATAAATTAATAACTGGTTTATCTACAAATTTCTCAACCTTAACAAACTCATCCGCCATTCTTTCAATAGATTCCTTGCCATAACCTCCATTTGCTTTTACTGGATTCTCAAAAGCACTTACTAAGCTAATAGGTCTATCACATCTTACAGTAACTACTAAAGCCTGAGGTATTGTTTGATTTGCAAAAGTATTTACTTTACCTGTAGGCAATGAATTCGCAAATGACTCAATAAATAATCTAATTGTATTTATAGTTAATTCCTTATCTCCAAGTTGCTCTCTTAATTCATGTATAGCAACATTTGAATATCTATAGAGTGTTGATGAATTAAATTCCACATTTCCTAACATTCCTGCTCCAGCATTATCTTCTGGAGATAAATCATCAACTGCAGTAAAGAAATCGAATTCATTTTGAATAGCATGAGTTGATATAGCATGAGCTACTTGTGAAGAAGCATCTTCATTTAATGAAGGATCATCTGCAACCATTCTACCAAATAAAGCTATATCAATTGCAGGATTCTCTCTCAATATTTCTTGTAATTCTTTTTTATCCATATTACCTTCAACTGCAACTTTCGCTAATTTTGTAGCTTGAATATCTCCAAGGAAAAATAATGCTTTTGCTTTCTGATCTTTTGTCTTAATTCCAGCTTTATTAATAAGTTCTTCTGATAATTTCATTGCTTCTTCAAGACCTATATTCTCATCAATTTTCATTATTTTATTCGCTATATAATTTACTATTTCCAAAGTCCTTACACCAAGATTTGATTTCTCACTGTTTTTATAAAAATAATCTCTCATTGCCTTTTTCCAAGACTGTGAGCTAACCCTAGCTCTTGTAACCCCACCATATCTCGCTGTCTTAGGACTTCCTGTATCATCTCTGTTTATGTTTGATGGTGGTAATGTTTGAATTGCATGTACATCTAAAAATAAATTGTTTCTACTTCTCATTGTTTCCTTCTCCTTTATATGTTTCTTTATAATAATACGCTCTAGACCATGACAGTCTTAATTTTTCATAATATCCTCTTTGATACCAATATAAATCTTCAGCTAATTTAGCATAATTTATTCTTGCCTCTGGACTCCTTACTTTTAATATCTTAATCAAGTGTCTAAGGTGGTATGTTAATTCATCAAAAGTCGATGCACATATCATAGTATTAAATCTTCTATCACTTGATTTTGTATCTTCTACTCGTCTCATATATCTAAGTGCATACCCGATATTTTTATAATTATCTTCTCCTTCTAATAATACTGTTTTAGAAACTCCCTGTTGATGTAAGGCATATAATTGTAATGCTGTTAAAATAGCCTTTTCTTCATAACTAACCAAATTATCTGTACCTAAAAAATCTTCAGGTAGATACTCAAAAAATATTGGCCACACTTCTATAGTCTCACTAAGTTCTTTTCCTATAGAATTGCGTAATTTAGCTAAATAAGCCTTCCCTTGTGGTGTTCCACTTATAGCATTTAACTTATACAATATTTTATTTGCTACTGTATATATTTTTGTTTTACTATCTCTTTCCATCATCCTCTCCTATTTTTATAATTCTTTATTTAATGAAGTTCTAAACATATTATAGGCAGTTGCTATATTTTTTATTTTGCCATCTTTTTCTATGCCCTTATAATCTCTAAAACTACCTGCTTCCAAGACTTCTTCTGCTTCTAAAATAATAAATTTTTTAAGGTAATTTCTCCACTCACTTATTTTTTTATCCTTCTCATCATTTAAACATATCCCCGCCAACCACTGTCTAAAAGGATGGTCTATCTTGAAAAATACCTCTTCAACTTTTTTATTAACAAAAGCATTGTCTTTTACATTTCTAATAGCCTTAATATCCAACATATAATTTCTAAATATAAAATTGACAACTCTCTTATTTTGTTCCACTACCTCGTTTATCCTAACAACCCAGCCATCTTCTTGCAAATCTGTAAGCACATATTCATCAATAGATAAGTAGTCTATAATTTCATCTGTTGGGACCCAAGATGTAGCATTCCCATCATCCTTCATACTTACTGCACATATCACAGGACTACTAGCGTTGATATTAATATTATTATCCCTCGCAAGCTCCTTGATTCTATTTAAATACTGCACTACTCCAGGAATCCTATTTCCTTCACTCTCTATTGTTAGTAATCCAAAAGAACGCCACATCGCCTTGTTAACAATATGTTTTTTAGGTGTATATTTATCTTTATTTTCACCATTTTCATTATATTTCCACACAGTCATAGGCTCTAAGAAATTATCCTGATGATTTATATCAGGTAACTTTACGATAAAAAACTCAAATGGATCTTCAACATTTATTTCCGGATTTATATATATCCCCCTACTCCAAGCAGTATATAAACTAGCTATGTTATCTATATTATTTTCATCAAAATACCTGCCTATAAGCTCAATACTTTCATATTCCCAAGAAGGTCTTTGTATGTTTTTAATATAATCATTATCTTTTTGAGCTATTACAAAATTAAGCATTAATGTCTCAAATAAATTTCTACCCTTAAAATAAATTCCACCTAAATCAAATAACCAACCTTTAGAACTTTTATATTTTTCTTGGCCAAAAATAACCTTATCTGAAAGCCCTGTATAGGACTGAAAAGTAATCAACCACCTTATTATTTCTGCTTCCGAGAGTTTCTCTTTGTTTTTATTAAAGTCATTTTTGTAAGAAAATAAAGCAATCTTATTACCACTCTCTGATAATAATCTATTAATATTTTTGCCCGATACAGAACTTGGTTTTGACTTATTTATCTTATCCGAACTAACATCCTCAGCCCTAATTTGAAAAAAAGGATATTTTTCATCAAATAAATAAAATCTATCTCTCCACTTTTCAAGATATTCACAAATAATACTAGGAAAACTTCCAGCTTCCCACAAATTGAACCAAGTTTCATAAAGTTTTTCACAATATTCTTCTAAATCATCTTCATCAACTTCATCCCTTTGCAAAAATTTATCATCAAGATCTAGATATTCGTATACCTCACCCTGAGCATTAAATCTAGAAAATACAGTATGCATAACTGATAATAAAACTCTCATAAGAGCAAAATCCTGTGTTTCCATTTCTCCAGCTAGACCCTTATAATTATGAGCGTTTTCAAATACATCAATTAAAGATACCTCTTTACTAAAAGCATTCTCATCAACAATAACTCTTATCCAAGGTTCATCTAATAAATTAAATCTACCCAAACTTTCACATCCTTTCAACAAATATTCCATATTTACAGTCGTACTTTATTTTAGTATTTTCAATAATAAATTCATTATTATCATCAAAAATTATTCCAAGTGAACCCTTAAGCCAAATTGATTTTTGCCAAGATGATAAATTTTTCAACGTATATTTTTCTAAAAAATCTATTGTCTTATCTATATTATAAAACTTACTTAAACTTTCAGGCAAGGAAATAGTATTTTTTGCAATGTTTTTTGCAAGTTTATTATCTAGTATTTCATTCGATATATCTTTATCATTTCCAAAAAAACCATATCCATCACCTATTTTCTTAAGAACAATTACTTCTATAGTATTTTCAATATCCCTAACCTGAGCATTGGCTTTTTCTTCACTTTCGTTTACTATTGAATTATTAATCCACCCAATTAAACTTTCTTTATTCAGAATTGACTTTTTTAAGACTGGATTTGCAATCCTATAATTCTTTGCTTTTCTTTCTTTAGACTTTATCCTATCATTATGCTCTCTCTTGAATATACCATACTTCTCTTTTAATTCTTCACTATAAATACAAATATCTTCACCAAAATCATAAACTTTTTGCACAAGCTTCGATATATCATCTGGCATATTAATAAACCTTGGCAAATAATACTGTGTTCTAGCTAAAATATACTCACCATAAACATATGCCGAACCACTTTCAAATTCAAAAGCATCATTTGTACCTAAAACATAAAATTTGGCATTCTTATGTTTTTCAGGTCTCTTTATATCATGCCTATGAAGTCTTCCCATTCGCTGTATAAGCAAATCCATAGGAGCTAAATCACTTAGCATAATATCGAAATCTATATCTAATGACTGCTCTATGACTTGAGTACCTACAATAATTTTCTTATCTGGCCTACTTGCCTTAGCTCCAATCATATCTAACAAGTAATTTTCTTTTTTTACTCTTTCAGTTGAGATAAAAGAAGAATGTAAGAGTTCAACCATATCTTCACCAAATCTACTAGATAAATCTTTTGCTAAATTCTGTGCTCTTTTTACTGTATTTACTATTATCCCAACAACTCCACCTTCTGAAAGTTCATCTTCAAGCAAATCAAAAAGAGAATCTTCTTCAAGTTTTATTATCTTAACTTCTTTGGATTTTGACTTCTCAAACTCACTAATTTGACAAAGCTTACTACCATCATTATATGTTATTAATGGATATGAATCTGTTTTTAATTTTTCTAATTCCTTTTTATCAGTTTTTATCCCCATGCCGAGCATATAATTTTTAATTAGTTTTATTCTTCTCTCACTTGGAAGTGTAGCAGATAATATCAAAATTGGCACCCTATATGTTCCCATCCATTTAATAGCTTGGAGTAAGTACTGACTCATATAAGCATCATAGGCATGCACCTCGTCTATAATAACTACTTTTTTACTAAAACCAAGATGTCTTAACGCCAAATGTTTTTGTTTTAAGGCAAGCATTAAAAACTGGTCTACTGTACCCACCACAAAATCATCAAGCGAACTTGTCTTCCTTCCAGAAAACCACTCATTAACAACAACATTAGCCGTTTCATCATCAATGTTAACTCCCTTAGCTATATTTATATACTTATCATTTAAATAAGCTTTTCCATGAGATAATCTAAGTTGTCTATCTTCATCTTGCTCCTTGGCTATACTATCTAACCACTCATAAATTCGCGGAAATATTCCATTTGAAGTTGCTTGAGTCGGCAATCCAAAAAATATACCATTCCTACCAGTTTTATATGCTAACTGTTCAGCTGCTATAAGTGAAGCTTCAGTTTTCCCAATTCCCATAGGAGCTTCTAAAATAAAAATACCAGCTTGCTCTACATTATCAATAACATCAGATAATTTTTCTTGAATATTTCTTGGCGAGAACCCAAACCTCTTTTTATACATGCTAAAATAATCGTAATCATATTCTGGCTCCCAAATAAAAGTTTTTTGCCACTTACAAAAAGCATTTTTCGCCCTATTCTCCCTATCTGGAACTCTATCTTCTTCTACAGATATCAAGGGGAAAAATTCCTGATTACTAGCAATCCAATCTGCCATTATAAGCAAAGCAGATAAGATAACTTGCCCAGCTTGTTTTACCTTAGGTAAATCATTTACACTTTCAAATTGACTTTCTTTCAATGCCCAAGCAAATATACTTTCCTGTGCATTTTTCCATTTTTTATATATTGAATCTTCTTTATTTTCTGACTGAAAATAATTACTTTTATAAGACTTTTGATTTAAAATAATAGTGTTAGTATCTACTGGTTTTCCATGATGGGCACCAACAATAGACGATATATCATCACCTACACCATATTTTTCTAATAAATACTGACTAGCTATATTGTGAGGTGTTTTACTGGATGAAGTTAAAGATATAGAAGAAATACCATCAAATCCAGCTCTCTCTAATTTTTCTAAAAGGATAATATCCAAATCATCAGAATTTCTATAAGCTTTTTTGCTTTGAAAAGCTGGAGTACACTTGCCTAAATCATGTACGAGAGCTAAAAACAAAAGAAGGTCTTTAGCCTTTTCTTTATGAGAACTATCTAAAGCATCTACAATAATTTTGCGCTGACCATCCCCTAAATAATGCTCCCATAACAAAGCTGCTATTCCCTTAGTATCTTCAAGGTGCTGCCTTAGTGGAAGCCAATAAAACAAGCTGTTTTTTTCATCTTTCTTAGCCCAAAAACAAGAATCAAACATTTACTAATACTCCATTCATGTGAACTATTTATACATCTTTACGATGTGATTAAAATCCTCTTGTGAAAAACTAGTATATAAACTTTAGCATAAGAATATTTGCCCATAATATAAATAAAGTAAACTTAATTAAATTTGTTAATTTATAAGCAAAATATATGTACAATATTATTATCAAACATCTGAAAGAAAAAATCAAGATAATATTTTCACTATTTAATAAATATAAATATTATAATTAAATAAAGCTACGAAAATACAATATTGAATTTAAAATCTAATACCAACTAGAAGTACCACTTTCCAAAATCTCGCCATTATTGTATGCTTTAAAAATTTTTCTCATAACATGGTCAGCATAAAAATATGAATGTTCATCCTCGCAAGCTATCGGCATTTCTTCTTCAGTAAGTTCTGGTCTGCCATCTGATAGTCGCATTCTATTTATCTCATCTCTAAGTTCATTAAGCTCAGATGCTAGAATAATTCGTTCTGATTCTAGTTCTGCCATCTCTATAACTTTTATTATTTCATCAACTTTATCAAGTTCGATTATTCCAGCTCTTTTTTCTCTATCACCCTCTGGGTAGTACTTGTATCTTACGCATCTTTCATCTTGTTCAAATAATTCAAATTTTACTATTTTCTCTCATCAGCTTACTTCCTATCAATAACAAGCTCACTTACATTTAGCTTGCTTTCATTCGCTACCGCAAAGACAATTTGCTCAGCTACTTCATCTGGATTCATAAATGTTTCTACATTTGCATTAGTTATAGCTTCACCGTTCCAAAATGATGTATTCATTCCACCTGGATAAACTCCTACAATGCTAATATTAGAACCTTTATACGCTGCTTTTAAAGATTCTGTATATCCTCTGGCTCCCCATTTTGAAGCACAGTACATCGACTCATTTGCCTTGCCTGCCTTAGCTGCTGTGGACATAATATTAATAATCTTTCCACCACAATCAGACATACTTTTTAATGCCTCTGTACTCATCAATATTAGACCAATTAAATTAGCATCTAAAGTTCGCATTAACTTTTCCTTTGTAACGCTAGTAGGTTCCCCAAATATTCCTAATCCCGCAATATTGAATAATTTATCAATAATATATCCATCCTCTTTAAGACTTTGAAAACATTTTTTCACTTCACTTTCATCACTAACATCAAAGTTTTTAAGTTCAACTTTTGAACCTTCGTTAATCTCCAAAAGTTCTTTTTTAGAAGCCATGAGCCTTTCTTCATTACGAGCTATGATGCAAACATTTTCACCCATTTGTACTAATTTTTTTGCAACAGCAAACCCTAAACCTGAACTTGCCCCAGTAATAACTGATATTTTTTTATTCATTTTTTCTCCTTATAAAAAAGCCACTTAATAAATTATTATTTTAGTAATCTTTCAGCCAAAACAGCCTCATACAAGTCAAATAACTTCTTCTCTCCCGTCTCTTTGCAGTAATTAATAAACCATCACTTGATTTAAAATTAATTTTTTCCACTTGCAATCTTCCTCTCAAAAAGTACTTGTATAAGATTATCCTAATATAAGTTCATTATAAAATTAATCATATTTCTATGTCCAAAACTCAACTACACTTATATTATTTCCTATTATCTATTAACTTAACAACAACTCTAAATTGCCTTTCAGGGTGCTCTTCCAAATCCTTAGACTGTATTCTCGCCTCAAAAATATCAGCATATCCGTAATACAAAAAAGTCGACAATGTTGTATTATGATTAGATGGAACATAACCTAACTTGGTCTTGCCAAAATAAATCGCAATCGCGTCACCATCATGAGGATTGTCAGTCTCAGAAACAAGCGAGACCTTGGATCCAATCTTCAAGTCATCAATAATATCCAATCCATCATAATACTCAAAACCAGCCAAATGAAAGCTATCAATATACCTACTTTTTTCGAATCTTTGTTGTCTCATAATTTTTCTCCTTTTTAAACTAAATCTAAATTATAAAATCAAATAATTATCCTTATTAAACCTTCTAACGTATAAACCAACGTTTCAACCTAAAACAATACTAAGAAAACAAATTTTTATATAACTAGTCTTGAATTAACCTTATCTATTACATTTATAATTTTATGAACTATATCCATTTTATCATCAAAAAGTTGCACTATACTACCATTTTGTGTAAACGGATATTCTTTTAAAATTTTCTTATCTATGCTACCATGGCTAACTATATGATCTACTATTAGTCTTACAAAATTTATCTGGTCACTGTTTAAACTTTCATCAGATATAAACTCTGAAAATAAGACGTTTGCTGCCATTGGACTTAATCCAACCATACGGCTTATTACCTTAAGCAAGGACGACTCTTTTCCAAATTCTTTTTCATAATCTGACTTCGTACCTAAATCCTCCCAAAGCAACTTCTCAAAGTATCTAATATCATCACTTGTTAAATCTACATTATTCCTAAGTTTATATATGGCCAAATCATTTTCATGATTACGAAGATAATTATTCACCTTCTTTTTGTAATTTTCCATATTGTTTACTTCATAATGTCCATCACTTATATGTGTATCAATAATTTTATCTTCAAAATCAGTATAATAAATTTTGTTTAACTTAGCATCCAAAAACTTAACTAATTCCCTAAGTGCAAGCCTTACTTCTTCTAAACTAAAAATATCTGCTTCTTCCCAAAACTTATCTTCTTGAACCTCTAGTATTATTTTCTTATATTCCCTAACTTTACTTATGCTTCCTTTCTCAGCAAGACTTGCAGCTGTATCCATAACCTTTTTTTGACTGGAAATACTTGGCGTACCCTTCAAGGTCGAATTTTCTATATAGAACATCATACTATCAAATCTTTTGGCAAATTCTTCATCTTCAGAAGGATTTAAAAGCGGTGCCACATATTTATTTAAATCCTGAATGTCTGCATCACTTAAACACTCGAATCCAGAAACCGTATTAAACTTATGTATATACTTTATCTTGCTCCTAGCTATAAACTTGTCTTCATTAATATCCTTAATTTCAGAAACTACCTCATCCACTAATTTATCTCTGTAAGCAACATGCTTTTCATCCTGATAGTTTAGATGCTGAAGTTGTTTTATTATTTCAAGGCGAAGAGCAAAAAGTCTTTCAGTAAGAGACTTGGAAAGTTTAACTTCTACCCCATTTTTATTTTCTCTAAAAAACTCAAAATTACTACAGTAATCAAATATCCTAAAGCCCTTTTTATCTAATCCAGTACCGAGCAAATCACTGCAAAGCCTAGTACCACGACCGATCATCTGCCAAAACTTAGTCTTAGAGCGAACTTTTTTAAAAAATACAAGATTTAAAATTTCTGGTATATCGATACCAGTATCTAACATATCTACAGACACAGCTACTTGCGGAAACTTATCCTTAACTTCAAAGTCTTCCATAATACTCTCAACATAGCTAATACCAGTATAAATAGTCTTTGCAAATTCTCCCTTATATCTTGGATAAAGAGCATTAAATCTATCAACTATAAACTCTGCATGCTTTTTATTTTTGGCAAAGATAATTGTCTTACCTAGCTTATCACCACCCTCAACCTTGAGGCCATTAGACATAAGCTCCAAAATAACAGTATCCACTGTATTTTCATTAAACAAAAACTTATTTAGAGCATCACTACTAATATCCTTTACATCGTCATCAAAGGTATCTTCAAATTCCTCTTTTTCCTTGTCAGACAAATCGTCATAGTGTATACCCTCCTCCAAAAACTTGAGCTTAGTCTCAACACTATCATAAGGTACCAAAAATCCATCTTTTACAGCATCTTCAAATTCATAAGAAAAAGTCGGGACATTATCCTCAAGTTCAAAAACCTGATAAGTATTATGGTCAATATCGCTCTTAGGTGTAGCAGTGAGACCCAACAAATTCGCATCAAAATAGTTGAATATTTCCTGATACTTTTTATAAATACTCCTATGACTTTCATCAATTATTATAAGATCAAAATGCCCCCTACTAAAAATCTTTTCATTTTCCTCATTTTTAACATTATCTATTGCATTCATCATGGTAGGGTATGTAGAAAAAACCATCCTGCTTTCTGGACTATCCTTACTATCGAGCAAATTACAAAGAGAAAGTTCTGGAAGAAGTTCCTTAAAATTCCTCTTAGCTTGCCTAACAAGCGCCTTTCTATCAGCCAAGAATAAAATATTTTTTATCCAATCATTTTTAATAAGAACATCTACTATAGATATTGCAGTTCTAGTCTTTCCAGTCCCAGTAGCCATTACAAGTAATGACTTTCGACTACCCTTTTTCATATTTTCACAAACCGCAGTTACTGCTGCCTTCTGATAATATCTACCAGCTATCGCTTCACTCATCTCGATATTATCAAGACTTTTTCTATTTTTTCTTTTATAATGAAGGCTATACAGATCAGCCTTTGTATAAATTCCAGACACGCGTCTTGCCGGATAAAGTACATCATCCCAAATATAATAATCAAAACCATTAGTATAGAAAATCACAGGTCTAAAACCATGCTCTTTTTCAAGTGAGTCTGCATAACGTTTAGCCTGCTCCCTACCCAACCTAGGGTTAATGCTAGTCTTTTTAGCTTCAACTACTGCAAGCGGCTTGCCTTCATCTCCATAAAGAACGTAGTCAGCTGCTCCATTACCACTAGAAGTCGACATTCCTTTAAGTGCAACTTCTCTAATACAGTCCTTTTCAAATATCCACCCAGCTAGTTCAAGCTCCAAATCTATGTATAGTTTCCTAGTCTCTTTCTCAGAAAGTGTGTCCACACTAAATTCTCTAAGCTTATTATTAACCTTACGTTTTTTGGTATTTTCCTCTCTAAACTCAGCCTTCTCACGTATCAGTTCTTCTAGTTTCCTGTCTTTTTCGCCAAGCCTATCATAAAGTTCTTTAAGTTCCGCCTTTGTCTTTTTCTCTGTTTCACTATCAACCAGCAATGACTCATCAAAATCAAGTTCCTCATACTCATCAGAATAAGAATAATCTATCCAAAGTGCAAACTCAAATAGATTTTTAAGAGACGTTAAAGCCTGCTCCTTACTTATCTTTGATGATACGTGCGCAGCAGAGTTTCCCAGCATTCTAATAAAGTTGAGCATAGGAAACAAATCCGAATCAATAATACCCCTAAAATCTCTATCATGTATCAATGTAGACAAAGTATCTTGATAAGGCGCCTCAAGTTCCTCATCATATGTAAATACCCACTTAACAGCAAGCTCGAGAGCCCTACGAGAAAGTATTGCAGTCGTTGCATAAGAAACCTTCATACCCTGCTCCGCCTCCAAACAAGCCAAAGCAAAATCCTTATATTTATCCTCTTTCTTCAAAAAATCAAAGTTATAGCACATAGATCTCTCCTTTAGTTAAAAAGTTCGCCCTTAAAAGCCCTTTGCATAAGAGACTTATAATTATCCTCCAAAAGCACAAGCGAATCCTCAAGTAAATTCTTCTGTTTTTCAATCTCCTCCACCTTAATAGCAAATTCATTTTGTAGGGAAAGTGGTGGGAGGGGGATTTTAAGTTCTCTTATCTGTTTAGCGGTAAGTTGTTGTACTGCAGCACCATTTGAAATATTATTAAATATTCTTCTAAATGATTTACTTTTTAAAACGTTATGTAAATAAACATTTAAAATACTTTTTTTACATCTAACTATTAATAATTGAGCATTTATAAAACCTGTCTCATACTCACTTTCAAATATCGCTGAATTTCCTAAAGAACCCCTTAACGTTAAAATTAAATCACCTTTTTGTAATTTACCTTTACCTAATTCTAAAAACTTATCATATGTTATAAATTGCTTAAATTGTAAATCTAAATTATTATCTACTATATTTTTTGTGCTCACAAATAATATTCCATTATCCACTATGTCTTTACCACTAGGATATTTACTTGATCTATCTCCATTGATCAACTCACACAAATCATCAACCTTTTTAGATTCCCAACCCTTTTCGTTCTTTATTGGGTCACCAAACATCTCATAAAATATAGACTCTGTAAGTTTGTCAAGCAAGATTATCTGCTCTTTACGCTTATCTATAAGACTCTGAGCGTTATCTAGAACTTGTACGATTTTTTCTTGAGTTTCTATATCTGCAATAGGAATTTTAAGCCCATCAAAATATTTTTTAGTAATATGTTTCATTGTAGAGCCATGAATATATTTTTGTGCCCTTATCAAAGCATTATCAACCATATATTTAAAATAAAATTTATTAATATTCATTTTATTAAATTCTACCTTAAAAATATGTTGATTTAAATATGCTTCTCCTCCACTCCATACATACGATCCAATACTTGCGGACCATGAGATCAAAATATCTCCATTATATATAGTATATTTTTCATCTATATTACCATCAAAAAAATTATAATCTGCATTTTTATTATTCAAATTTTGAATTCTAACTATTGGTTTTCCTTTTCCACTCCAACTATCTGGCTTAAAAGCATACCCATTTATAAAAGTTGCTACATCTCCTAATCTTTTCCACTCCATACTACTTCACCAAGTCCTCTATCTTAGCTATTCCTTCTTCTATTCCTAGCTCTAATTTTTTTATATTTGCTAGTATAACTTCAGGCTTATCGTAAACTACTTCTTCATATTCTATTTCCTTATACTTGTTGATTGATAGGTCGTAGTCATTTTCTGCTATTTCCGATTTTGGCACTAAAAACGACTGTTGAGTCCTTTTTCTATCTGATTCTTCAGATAGATTTTTGTACCTTGCTATGATATCTGGAATGTCGTTTTCTTCCACTTTATTTCGTTTGTCATCTAGGCTATATCCATCTGCCTTCATATCATAAAACCAGACCTTATCTGTACCACCAGAACCAGTTTTTGTAAATATAAGTATAGCAGTAGATACCCCTGCATAAGGCTTAAACACACCACTTGGCATTGATATTACAGCCTCTAGTTGGTTGTTTTCTACTATTTCTTTTCTTAATTTTTTGTGTGCATTAGAACTACCAAAAAGCACACCATCAGGAACTATTGAAGCACATCTACCGCCTTTTTTAAGTGTTCTTAAAAACAAGGCCAAGAAAAGTAGTTCCGTTTTTTTGGTTTTACAAGTCTTAAGTAAGTCAGCCGATACACTATCGTAATCAAGCGAACCCTTAAACGGAGGATTGGCAAGTATTAGACTGTATTTTTCATTGTCCTTATTAGACTCAGACAAAGAATCCCTATATTCTATATTAGGACTAGCCACTCCGTGAAGCATCATATTCATAGCCCCAATTCTAAGCATAGTCCTATCCATATCATTACCATAAAACATAGTATTATTGTAATGTTGCTTTAGCTCCTCATCATGAAAAAGTTCCTTATTATGCTCCATAAGATACTCACCAGCAGCCACCAAAAATCCAGATGAACCAGCAGCAGGATCACTAATTACATCCTTAGGTGTGGGCTTAACAAGTTCTACCATCATCTTAATTATGTGCCTAGGAGTTCTAAACTGACCATTTGTACCAGAAGTGGCAACCTTAGAAAGAAGATACTCATATAGATCTCCCTTAGTGTCATTCTTAATCAGGCCCTCTTTAAGCGGAAGCTCATTAATATTGCTTACAATCTTCTCAAGTATCTGAGGTGTAGGGATCATAAAAATCGCATCACTCATATACTTGCTAAATGCAGATTCTGCATCCGAATCCATATTTTTAATAAAAGGAAAAACCTCATTAGAAACAGTCTCATACATCTTCTCAGCACTCATCTGACTAAAATTATGCCACCTAAGATTCTCCTTAGCCTCATCAAAAATTTTTTCGAAATCCTCGCCTAAAAGCATTGCTTCATTCTCAGCAATAATCTGTTTATCATCAAGGTCCTTAATAAACAAAAGATAGGTAAACTGCTCAATCACAGAAAGCGGATTGGTAATACCACCCGTCCAAAAAATCTCCCAAATCTTATTAACCTTGCTTTTAAGTTCTCCAGTTATCATAAAATACCTCACTATCTATTACCTTTTAATAAGAATATTTTATCATATATGCAATTTTTATACTATAAATAAAAAGAATAAAATAGAAACTTTAGACTAAAATAAAAGCTATTAATCTCATATAATTAAACATAAATATTATAACTAATTATTCAACAACTTCATCAAAATACCACTTTTTCTAATACTACTTATTTCTTTATTGCCCTCTTTTTGAATAAAACCTAATTTTGAAGCAAGATTTATTGAATCATTATTTTCCGGATGTATTTGAACTTCTAATAATTTTAAATCAACTTTTTCAAACAAAAAATCAATCAAATACTTTAAATTCTCATACATTATTGATTTATGCCAGTAGTTTCTATTTAAGATATATCCTAATTTTGCTGTACCATCTTCAACGTTAATATCATACAAAGCAATAAGACCAATTAATTTACAGTCCCCTTTCATCTCTATCGCCCAACGCACAAACCTTTTATCTTGGTATGCTTTTAACACTTCTTCAATAAAATCCTTGGCATCTTGCTCACCCTTAAAACACCCCATAGTTTGATACTTCAAAGTCTCATTATCAGAATATATTTCATATATATCCAAATAATCATCCATATCTAATTCACGCAAAATGTATTTTGATAAATCTAATATTGGAAACTTATCAAAAAGCTGTTTTTTCATAATCGACCTCAATCACCTGTATAATATATGTATTTCTTATCAACAGTATTCCACATATGATATAGGAGTTTTGAAATGTAAAATGTATATTGTTGTTACTAATTAAATGATAATATATTTGGGGAGAGAAATAAAGGGTGAAAAAAGGAAATAAAAAACACTCTATCGATATTATATATATTCTTTAATAAACCTAGTATTTATCTAACTTTCAAATCTACATTTTATATACATTATACCCAAAATTTAGGTTTACACGATTTTTTGCAACCATTTTGCAACCAAATATAATTGCTCGACTATATATATCGAGCAATTTTTGTTAAAATCATGATGTTAAAACTAAGCAACTTTAACATCAAAACAATTACAACATAGAAGTCTACACTAATGTGTAGTAGACATGTATATTATTGAGCACTTTTACTTATATTTCTTCGCAAATTCAACCCCTTCCTTAACAAGTTGCTGCAGCCAGTTGCTTCTTGCCAGTTCCTCTGATTTAATCACAATATGATGATTCCAGCGGTTTGGACTAACCTGTGTAACATAGTGAAAATTAGGGTTGTTTAGTTGCTTATCCAAGCAAACCGTCATGTAGAGAGTTCCATCAGAAGTCTTTTCATACGCCCAAAGCCACAAAAACTTTCTGTTTACAGAAAAGCTTGCTTGCGCTTTAATCTCTTTTTTGCAATCTCCAATTGATCTAACATAGCCTTCTATAATTTCAAAATACTTTTGAGTCTTGGGCTTAGAGGTAAAAACACCAATCATTTTGTTCGATTTTTTACTCATATATTTTAGATTTCCTTTTATCACGTGTCAATCATCTAATGAATTATTTATATTACATATTGCTTTTGAATATATATTTTTATTTCAGTTCTTTTAACAATGTTAATCTATTTTATTAAACTTGTTTCCAAAAAATAGTCCACTACTTTTATTACTTCCAGATAGTATTTTCATTCAGCTTTTGAAGTTTACATTAACCTGTAAATAAAACATTCCCACCTGTATGTTAAGTTTCAGTTCGCAAGCCGGTATCTAGATTAACAAGCAACATACCTAGTCTACTTCCTTTGATGGGCTGAGGTGGCATATTTCTTATGATAATTTTGACTTCCTGTGGTGCAGTTTCAATAGCACTACGAATAATACTATCAACAACATCAGATGTTCCACCTGCAAGCTCAAGCGCGAGCGCCGAATAAACAACAGTGTCAAGTATATGACGTGCCTGACGTACGCCTTGTTTGCCAGTTTGCAGGTCAGTATGTGTGTACGCTATTGCAGCAACTCGTGAGGCTGCTATTGCTACATATTTTGATGGTTCATCCACATCTTTGCCAATCTTAAATGCCGCCATTGACAACGTTCGCAAAGTCTTGCCTCGTTTTTCGCCTTGCCCGTACGCTCGTCCTGCCTCGACTGCCGCACGTGGTCGGGTGTCATCTGGGTAGCGGCTCTCAAAAACAGACAAGGCTTGTTCGACATATTCAGCTGCCCACAAAGCAGCTACTCGAAGCAGGTCTTGGTCTCTGGTGGAGTTTTTGAGTTCTCTTATCATTACTTTTATTTTTTCTCCTTATTTCTAATTCCCTTAATTTTTTGTTTTTATAATAAAATTCTTCGACTTCGATCCCTTCTTTATAAAAGCTATTTTCTTTTTCCTCTACGTGGATTCGGACGTAGTCGAATTTGACGTAATTGCAGTTATACATTGTTTTGCAACATTTTATTCTGTTTCAGTTTTAGTTCCTTTTTTCTGGAATGCAATACGAGTATATTTTTTCAATCTGGTTTTTGTCGTTAAAATAGTAAACATCACAGGCTGAAATAAA
>PDWI01003327.1_pt1 | contig 22779 bp, 1 predicted proteins | sample 1430891 | NCBI WGS metagenome assembly PDWI01 (sample SAMN01162508, study PRJNA174530) | Oral metagenome, whole genome shotgun sequencing project. | biome: Marine environment; feature: Marine mammal; material: Swab sample of the gingival sulcus; isolation source: swab sample of gingival sulcus... | reverse complement strand
GCAATGGGATATAGAGCGAAAGCGACAGGCAACAAATCAATGGCACTTGGGTTTGATGCGGAAGCAGAAACATTAAACACAATAGCTTTAGGAGCAGAAGCTAAAGCAAATCGAATTAATGGAATTGCTATAGGTTATAAAGCAGATGCAGGAAAAGAAAATATAAAAGCAGAAAACACTTCTTTATATAATAACATAGCAATTGGAGCTAATTCGATAGCGACAGGAGGTCAGTCAGTTGCAATTGGTTCTAGTGGAACTGGTTATGAAACTAAAGGAAGACAAACTGTAGCATCAGGAGTACAAACTATTGCATTAGGACAAGATACTCATGCAACAGGAGATTCTTCTATTGCACTTGGTGGAGATGATTTACAAAAAGTATCTGATACAAACTTTGATGGAACTGTTGTAGAAAATCCAGATGCATATGGTGGATTAGGAGAGATAGCGACTTATTGGAAAGAACTAACAGGAAATAATATAGATTGGGAATCTAAAAAGGATGCGTCAGGGAAATGGATTGAAGATAAAACAAGTAATAGAATAGCAACGACAGCTAGTGGAGCAGGTTCTATGGCTTTAGGTGTTCAGTCAGTTGCAGAAGGTCATTTAGGAATGGCAATAGGTCTTAAATCTAAGGCAAAAGGGCTTTCTTCTATAGCGATTGGGCAAGGAGCAGAAGCTGAAGCACAAGAATCAATAGCTTTAGGAACAGTAGCAAAATCTGTAGGAGCTAGTTCGATTGCTATTGGTAAAAAATCATTAGCTGAAGGAGAACAAAGTATAGCAGTTGGAACAGGAAACACAGTTTCAGGAGCACACTCAGGAGCATTCGGAGATCCAAATGTAGTTTCAGGAGAAGCATCGTATGCTGTAGGTAACAATAATACTATAGCTCAAGATAATACATTTGTATTAGGAAGTGGTGTAACAACAACTCAAGCTAATGCAGTTGTATTAGGAAATGACTCAGCAGATAAAGCACATGCTCAAGTAGCTTCAAAGAAAGTTGGAGATATTAACTACACTGGATTTGCTGGAACAGCAACAGGAGTTGTATCAGTAGGTAAAGAAGGAGCAGAAAGACAGGTTGTTAATGTAGCAGCAGGAGAAATTTCTGCAACAAGTACAGATGCAGTTAATGGATCTCAACTGTTTGCAACAAATACAGCAATCAACAGTGTAGCAAATACTGTTAAAGATAATTTTGGTGGAAATGCAGCCTTAGCTGAAAATGGAGCTATCACTTTCACAAATATTGGTGGAACAGGAGCGGATACAATAGACGCTGCAATAGCTAATGTTAAAAATTTAGCTGATGATAAATCAATAGAAATTGTAAATGCAGGAGATGGAATCAAAGTTACAGGTGGAACAGGAGAACAAGATAAAAATTGGACAGTAGCTCTAGCAGATAATATTAAAAATAAATTAGATAACTTAGCAGATAATGCTAATGCAACATATTTAAAAACTGATGGTTCTAATATCGGAAACAATAAATTAATATTTGGAGAAGCAGTAGGAACTGCAACATTAGCAGACACTGCAGAGCTAGCTCAAATCAAAGCAGTAAAAGCTGTTGATGATAAAGTAAATGTAAACACTACAAACATAACTAACTTAGGTGATGAAATTACAAAAGTAGGAAAAACTTCTAAAGAAGAAGTAAAAGTAGATCCAGATAGTGCTTTAACATTAGATACAACAGCGGCAACAGCAGATAAAGGAGCAGTATATACTCTAGGTATAAATAAGAACAAACTTATCACAGATATAGTAAACAATAACAATACAATAACTAACATAGAAAATGCTGCTAACCTAACTTACAAAGCTACAAATAAAAATGGAATCTTAACTGGACAAAAAGAAGTATCACTAGCAGATGGATTAAATTTCAAGGAAACAGATGACATCAAGGCGACAGTAGGAGATAATGGAGAAGTGTCATTCGAGCTAGGAGATAATGTAGCACTAGGAAAAGATGGAAAAGATGGACATATCGGAGTAGCAGGAAAAGATGGTAAAAACGGAGTAGGTATTGATGGAAAAGATGGAATATCAGTTAAAGGAAAAGATGGTCAAGACGGAGTTACAATCAAAGGTGAAGATGGAGCAAATGGAACAAACGGAGTAATTGGTCTAAATGGTCATGATGGAATAAATGGTCAAGACGGAAAAGATGTTTCAGCAGATATCAAAGTAATGAATGGAACACCGGGTCTAAATGGAACAGATGGAATGACTCGTATAGTTTACGAAGATCAAGATGGAACAGACCATGAAGTGGCAACACTAGATGATGGCTTGAAGTTCAAAGGAGATAATAATGTATCTCTAGCTAAGAAACTGAATGAAGAGTTAGAAATCATAGGTGGAGCACCAGCATCAGACTTAGTAGATGGAAACATTGGAGTAAACTCAACAGCAGATGGAAAATTAAAAGTTCAATTAGCTAAAAACTTAACAGGAATTTCATCAATAGCTAATGGAACAACAGTAGTTACATTAGGAGATACAGAAAAAGTTATTAATGTAAACGATGCTAGAATAACTGGCTTAGCAGATGGAACATCAGCTAAAGATGCAGTTAACTTTGGACAATTGAAAGCTGTAGAAGATAAAATAACTACATCAGTAACAGGAACATCATTAAAATATAAAGCTACAAATAAAGCAGGAGTATTAATAGGAGAAGAAACAGTAGCTCTAGCAGATGGATTAAACTTCAAAGAAACAGGAGATATCAAAGCAACAGTAGGAGATAATGGAGAAGTATCATTTAAACTAGGTGATGAAGTAGAAATAGGAAAAGCTGGAGCAGATGGAAAAGATGGACACATAGGAGTAGATGGAAAAGATGGTAAGAGCGGAGTTGGCATTGATGGAAAAGACGGAATCACTGTAAAAGGAGATAAAGGAGAAATTGGAATCAATGGTAATGACGGAATATCTATCAAAGGTGAAGATGGAAAAGATGGTTCTATTGGTCTAAGTGGAAAAGATGGAATATCAGTTAAAGGTAAAGACGGTCAAGACGGAGTAACAATCAAAGGTGAAGACGGAGCAAATGGAACAAACGGAGTGATTGGAATCAACGGTCATGATGGAATCAATGGTCAAGATGGAAAAGATGTTTCAGCAGATATCAAAGTAATGAATGGAACACCAGGTCTAGATGGAACAGATGGAATGACTCGTATAGTTTATGAAGATCAAGATGGAACAGACCATGAAGTTGCAACACTAGATGATGGATTGAAATTTAAGGGAGACGACGCAACAGTTCTAGCAAAACACTTGAATGAACAATTAGACATCGTAGGTGGAGCTACAGGAGACTTAACAGATGGAAACATCGGAGTAAATTCATCTAATGGAAGCTTAAGAGTTCAATTAGCTAAAGACTTAACAGGAATTTCATCAATAGGAAACACAACAAATGGAGGAAAAATAACTCTAGGAGAAACAGATAATAGTGTTTCAGTAAATGGTGGAAGAATTACTAATGTTGCAGATGCGACATCTAATACGGATGCAGTAAACTATAAACAATTAACAGATAAATTAAATAGTACAATAGATGCAGCACAAACTGGAGAAATAATCTTTACAGGAAATACTTTAGATGAAGTTAAGATATCAGCAGGAAAAACATTAACAGTAGAAGGACAAAAAGGAACAGATCCAGCTAAGAACTTAACAAAAGATTCAGAATTTGCAGCAGATAATATCTTCGTAGATTCAACAGATGGAAAACTAGAAATTAAACTAGCTAAGAAATTACAAAATATTGACTCAATCGGTTTAAGTGGAAAAGATGGAATATCAGTTAAAGGAAAAGATGGTCAAGACGGAGTTACAATCAAAGGTGAAGACGGAGCAAACGGAACAAACGGAGTAATTGGAATCAATGGTCATGATGGAATAAATGGTCAAGACGGAAAAGATGTTTCAGCAGATATCAAAGTAATGAATGGAACACCAGGTCTAAATGGAATAGATGGAATGACTCGTGTTGTTTATGAAGATCAAGATGGAAAAGTATATGAAGTTGCAACATTAGACGATGGAATGAAATTCATGGGAGATAGCGGAACAGCGAAAGCAGTTAAGTTAAATAAACAACTAGATATAACAGGAGGAATAACAGATGCGAACCTACTAAGTGCAGGTAATAATGTAGGAGTAGTAGCGAGAGCAAATGGATTAAGAATAAACTTAGCGAAAGACTTAACAGGAATTTCATCAATAGCTAATGGAACAACAGTAGTTACATTAGGGGCTACAGAAAAAGTTGTTAATGTAAATGATGCTAAAATAACTGGTTTAGCAGATGGAGAAGTATCATCTACTTCAACAGATGCAATAACAGGAAAACAATTGAAAGAAGTGGCAGATAAAATAACTACATCAGCAACAGGTACAGCAGTAAAATTTGAAGTTGTAGATGAGAGCGGTTTAAAACTTACTGAAAATAACAATGCTTATAAGTTAGATTTAGATGCAGCAAGTTTAGGTGATGATAGTAAAACTGCTTGGAAAAAAGCTTTAGGAATAAACTCTAATGGAACAACGACTGTTGACTTATCTAATAAAGCAGATAAAAATGCAGCTAACTTAGAGGCTCAGGATGTAACAGCTTGGAAGAAAAAACTTGGAGTGGACAACATCTTAACGCAAGCAAATTTAGATGATAAATTAAATAAAGCAGACTTACATAATATTACTTCAAAAGAAATAGTAATTTCTAATGGAGGAAACTTAACTAAAGGAGATGTAAATCTTTCATTAAGAGATGGAAGTATTGCAAAAGTTAAATTACATAAAGATTTAATTGCAGAAATAGATGGAAAAGCTAGTATCACAGGAGACAATATCGTAGATAAGAAAACATTTAGAGAAAATATAGAAGTATTCTCTAAAGATGAAGTTAACCAAAAAATAGATGGTATAGTTTCTGGAGATATAAAACTAGATGGAAAAGTAGCTCCAAAAGAAGAAAAAGGTGTTAAAGGTAAAGTTATTGATAAGCATTTAAAAGATAACTATGTAAGTAAAAAAGAATTAGGAGATGTAGGTGGAGCAATAACTAATGTTAGAAAAGATGTTCAAGCTAACAGTAAAGAAATAAGAAGAGTTGGAGCAACAAGTGCGGCACTTGCAGGCTTACATCCAATGCAATATGATCCAAGACAAAAGACACAAGTTATGGCAGCAATTGGAGCATATAGAGATAGTCAAGCGGTAGCAGTAGGAATTAATCATCACTTCACAGAAAACTTCATGGTAACAGGAGGAATAGCTACTGGAGGTCATAGAAAAAATACAGCAGCTAACTTAGGGTTTACTTGGAAACTTGGAAGTGAAGAAAGCAGAAAAGACCTACCTAAGAGATATGAAAAAGGTCCTATCGGTTCTATTTACATAATGCAAAATGAAATGAATGCTTTACTAAAAGAAAATTACAAACAAAAATCTAAGTTGAGAGAAGAACAAAATCTTAACACTCAACAAGCTCAAGAAATTCAAAATATGAATCAAAAAATTAATTATTTATTACAAAAAATTCAACAAATGGAAGGTAAAGGTAAAAGAAGATAAGATTTGATTCGTTAAAGAGCTAAAAAAAATTAAAACAACCTCAGAGGGTACTCTGGGGTTGTTTTTTTATCTCTAAGGAAATTATAAATTGACTTATCTTTTGGGGATGTGTACTCTTATGTTGACAGCATCTAAGAACGCTCTAAAATTGCTTTGCAATTAAGAGCCTCTAAGACAACATTCTTATCTCCGCAGTCGCCCTTTGTTTGTAAGAAAATAAAAAATATACTACAGTTTATTGTTAAATAGAGTAGTTGAATAGTATTTATTTTTAAAACTTTACAAATGCTAACATGCAAGGTATAATATGGGAAAAATATTTATAAAATATTGTAATAAATATAAACTTCATTTACAAAAATCATAAATGCCTAGGATAATATGGAGGAATGAGAACCATCATTCCCTTTTTTGTTACATATATTTTAAAAACACTCAATTCAAGAGAAATTAGAGATAAAAGCTTTTCGTTTTTTGGGAAGCATTTTGTAATTTGTGGAATAAAATATTGGAGAGTATCTTTGTTACTTTTTTGCTGTGAATATTATACAAAGAACGAATTTAAAGAACAGCTGCTGTAGCGAAAAAATTTAAAGTAAAAGCTGAGAAAAAGAAGGTGATCTTAATGCTCGAGCAAAAGAAAAAAAACTTACCTATAGGGACAAGTAACTTTAAAACATTAATAGAAAACAAAAAATATTATGTAGATAAGACTAGAGTAATTGAACAGTTATCAAATGAATTTGGGAACACAATTTTATTTACTCGTCCTAGAAGGTTTGGAAAAACTTTAACGATGTCTATGCTCAGATATTTTTTCGACATAAAAGAAGCTGAAGAAAATAGAAAATTGTTTGAAGGTCTATATATAGAAAAGTCACAATCTTTTTCATATCAAGGGCAGCACCCAGTAATTTATCTTACGATGAAAGATTTTAAGAGCAGAAGCTGGGAAGAAATGTTTAAGAAGGTTAAGAGATTAATTGGAGACTTATATGATAATGCTAAGGAAATTGAAAATTCTTTAGAAAAAAAGGATTTATTAGAGTTTAATAAAATTTACTACGAAGAAGCTGAAGGAGATTTTGAAAACTCATTAAAGCTTTTATCAAAAGCTCTGTATAAGCATTATAAGAAGAAAGTGATTTTGCTAATAGATGAATATGACACACCTATACTAACTGCTTATGAACACGGCTATTATGATGAAGCTGTAAACTTCTTTAGGACATTTTATTCGGCGGCACTAAAAGACAACGAGTATCTTCAACTGGGAGCGATGACAGGAATACTAAGAATAGCTAAAGAGGGAATGTTTTCAGGCTTAAATAATATTATGGTGTGTACGATTTTAGATGATGATTATTCACAATATTTTGGCTTAACAGAAGCTGAAGTGGAAGAAATGTTAAAATATTATGAAATGGAAGAATACAAGATAGAGGAAGTAAAAGATTGGTACAATGGATACAGGTTTGGAGAAACAGAGATATACAATCCTTGGTCGATACTGAATTATGTTTTAAGAAAAGAATTAAAAGCTTATTGGATAAATACCTCGGATAATGCACTTATTTACGAATTATTGGGAAATGCAGAAGAAAATCTTTTTGAGGATTTAAAAAAATTATTTGAGGGTGAATCGATAAGAAAATTTTTATCACCGAACTTTAGTTTTAAAAACATTAGAAATATTAATGAACTATGGCAACTGTTTTTGCACGGAGGATATTTAAAAGTAGAAGAAAAATTAGAAGATGACTTCTATAAGTTAAAGCTAGCAAACAAAGAAATTCATAGCTCATTTAAGATAGATTTTGTAGATTATGTTTTAGGGGGCACGGATTTATTTAGAGAAATGATAAGAGCCTTGAAACAAGGAAATGTGTTTATGTTTGAGCGGAAACTACAGGATATATTAAAAAGAAATGTAAGCTACTATGATGGAGGTCAAGAAGAAAAATACTATCATAACTTTGTTTTAGGTATGGTTCTATCGATGATGAAAGAATATAAAATACAATCAAACTTTGAGGCAGGTTACGGCAGGCATGATATAATAATAGAACCATTTGATAAGAATAGAATGGGTTATGTGTTTGAATTCAAGGTAGCTAAGAGCGAGGAAGAGTTTGATGAGAAATTAGTCGAAGGCTTAAAGCAGATAAAAGATAAAGAATATTATGCAGGACTAAGAGCTAATGGCATAAAAGAAATATTAGCCTTAGCAGTTGCATTTTGTGGGAAAAGAGTAAAGGTTTTAGCAGAAACTTTACAGGAATCGGGGTGAAAAAAAATAGAAAAATAATATAGATATATTAATAAAATATAATAAAAATAATGATAATAAAGAGTTGCTTAAAATATTTAAAAGATATCAGTTTGTGAAATCTAAAAATGATTACAACACTACAAAAAATCGGGGGGGGGGGGTAAAAAAAATACCTTCTTTCCGTTTTTGTTTTTTATTAACAAAAGAAGAAAAAATTAGCGGAATTATTTTTTAGGAGAATATAAATAAGTAAAAATATTTTTTAAAAATTTGTGTATGTAATAATTCTTGTTATTTTGCAACAAGGGTCTGGATTTTTCCAGAGAAGGAGGAAATGTATGAACAATATTAGTAATACTTTCAGAGAAACGGAACGTTGGTTAAAGAGAGGACTAAAAGGGAAAGTTAGTATAACAGAGGGCTTACTTGTAGCATTTATGATTACAGGTGGAATTTTTGGTGGAATAGGAGAGAGTGCTTATGCAGGAACAGTTGTTGCTGGAACTACTGGGACTGCAGATGGAACAAATGCAGTATCCTTAGGAACGTCAACGAATGCTTCGGGAGATTATTCAACAGCAATGGGAGAAGGAACAACAGCTTCAGGAGTTTACTCAACAGCAATGGGACATATTGCATTGGCTTCAGGAGCATATTCAACAGCAATGGGAGAAAGAACAACAGCTTCAGGAGAAAGCTCAACAGCTCTTGGGGGATATAGTATGGCTTCAGGAGACTATTCGACAGCAATGGGGTCTAGAACAAAGGCTTCTGCTAGTGGGGCATTAGCAGTAGGGGCTAGTACGATTGCAAGTGGAGTTGTTTCAACAGCAATGGGTAGCAACACAAAAGCTATTGGTGAGAATTCATTTACATTAGGAGTTGGTTCAAAAGCTTATGGAAAATCTTCTTTAGCTACTGGAGGATATGGAAGTTACTACTATAATGCTGGACAAGAACTTGAGTTTAATTATCCAATAACAGTACATGAAGGAGGAAAAGCATATACAGATGGCTCAATGGCATTAGGAGTAGGTACAGTTGCGGGAACTGGAACTTATAATGATAACGGAACACCTGATGATTTGAGTGATGACACATATACTGCAGGAACGGAAGAAGCAGTAGCTATGGGGTATAGATCAAAAGCGGTAGCAGATAAAACTATGGCTCTAGGTTTTGATGCAGAGGCAAATGTAACAGGAGGTTTTGCTCTAGGTTCAAGTGCAAAGGCAGATACAGCAAGTGGAAAATATGGATATGACCATTCAACAGAAACTAACTCAACAGATGAATCAGCAGTATGGAAATCAACAATGGGAGCTCTATCAATAGGTGATGCAGCAAATAATAAAACAAGACAAATAACAGGTTTAGCAGCAGGAACAGATGACGATGATGCAGTTAATGTTGCTCAACTTAAAAAAGTTCAAGCAACAGCAGCATCTGCAGATAATAAGAAAAATTATTTCCATGTAAATACAACAGGTCAGGCACAAACAGGAAATAGTACTAACTTAGATACAATAGACGGAGTAGGTGGTGCTAAAGGAATAGGAGCAATTGCCATTGGTAAGAATTCAGTGGCGAAAGCAAGCAATTCAATAGCGATGGGAAAAAACATTGAAATTCTAGAAGGAAATGATAATACTTTTTTAATAAGTGGAGATGGAACTAACAAAACACTAACTTCGAGAAATGCTTTTATAGCAGGAACTCGAAACGATATAAAAGGTTCTGATTATGCAGGAGTGGTTGGCGGAACTAATAAATTAAAAAATGCAGATTCTAGTTTTGTTGCAGGTAATAGTAATATTTTGGGTTTTGATGATGCTGATGCAGCAACATATAATACTAATGATGCAAGTTATGCCGTAAAAAGTGGTCGTGTTTCAGCAGTCTTTGGAAGTAATAATAAAGTAGATGGGAATGGAGCTAATGTTTTTGGAACAGATAATATTATAACATCTTTAAATAATACGGATTATAATAAAGTTAAAAATACTGATGACCCAAATGAAATTTTAAATGGCTCTCGTACAATTGATATGTCATTAATTGCTGGGCGACAAAATATTATTCGTGGTGCCCAAGAATCTTTAGTTGTGGGAAATAAAAATGAAATTAAAGCTATTGATGGAACATTAGTTTCTGGAGAATATAATGAAGTCGAAAACACTACCAATGGAATAGTTGCAGGTTATATGAACGAATTAAAATCTGTTAATGGAGGAACTACTTTAGGGTTGGCAAACAAAGTAATAAATACAGGAAAACGTGAATCTCAAATTGGTGGAGTAGGCATTGGATATAATAATATTTCAGTAGGTTCAAATGCTACAGGAATAGGTTTTGCAAATCTTGCTGTTGGAGATGGAGCTTTAGCTATGGGTGGACATAGAGATGAAAGTGGTGGAAATGATCATAGCTATGGTGGACAAGCATTATCACATAATTCTATTGCTATTGGATCAAATACAATAGCTGGAACGATGGATGATTCTAAGTTTAATACAACGAAAGATGAAAGAGATTTTATTGCAGGAACAGAAGAAGCAGTAGCAATAGGATATAGAGCAAAAGCGATAGCAGATAAAACTATGGCTTTAGGTTTTGATGCAGAAGCGACAGTAGAAGAAGGACTTGCATTAGGTTCAAATGCAAAAGCAAATACAGCAAAAGCAAAGTTTGGATACGATTCCTTGACTGGAGCGGATTCAACAGATGAATCAGCAGTATGGAAATCAACAATGGGAGCTCTATCAATAGGTGATGCAGCAAATAATAAAACAAGACAAATAACAGGATTAGCAGCAGGAACAGATGACGATGACGCAGTTAATGTTGCTCAACTTAAAAAAGTTCAAGCAACAGCTGCAGCTGCAGATAACAAGAAAACTTATGTTCATGTAAACGATGGAACACCAGCTCAATTGGAAGGAAACCAAACAACAAATTTGGGTTCAGTTGATTCAAAAGGAGGGGCTGTAACTAAAGATTCGATAGCAATAGGAAAAGGAGCTAGAGCAGGAGAAGAATCGCATCCAGTTTCACCAACATCAAGTGAAATGACGGAAGTAAAGCAAGGTTCGATAGCGATAGGAACAAGGGCTAAATCAACGGGAGAAGCTTCTATTGCTATAGGAGCAGATTATGGAGTTGGAGGAAATATATATCCAGAAGCAAGTGGAGATCATTCATTAGCTATAGGGACAGGAAATAAATCAACACATAGAAATGCTCTAGCTTTAGGTAATAATAACTCAGCAACAAATCAATTTACAACGGTTATAGGGTCTAACTCAGATGCTACAAATGTAAATGCAGTAGCTATAGGAAGACATTCAACGGCTAGTGGACAAGATTCAATTGTGTTAGGAGGAGACTCTTCAGCAATTGCTAATAAAGCAATTGTTATAGGTCGTTCAACGACGGCTTCAGGAGAAAATGCAGTTGCACTTGGATTTGATAACTATGCAAAAGGAAATGCAGCACTTTCAACAGGAACTAGAACAGAAGCGATTGGAGATTATTCGTTTGCAGGTGGAGCAGAATCAATGGCTTTTGGAGATGGTTCGGTAGCTTTAGGAGGAAGAGCTTTCAAACAGGTTAATACAGCTACTGGAGAAGAATATCCAAATCCTGTAGGAGGAAGGGCTTTTTCTCGTGGTTCAATAGCAATAGGGGAGCAAACAGTTGCGGGAACTCGTACAGATAATACACCAGCTAATAAATATGATGTTGATTTTACTCAAGGAACAGAAGAAGCGGTGGCAATAGGATATAGATCGAAAGCGATAGCAGATAAAACTATGGCTTTAGGTTTTGATGCAGAGGCAAATGTAGCAGAAGGTTTTGCTCTAGGTTCAAATGCAAAGGCAAATACAGCAAGTGGAAAATATGGATATGATCATTCAACGAAAGCTAACTCAACAGATGAATCAGCTGTATGGAAATCAACAATGGGAGCTCTAGCAATAGGTGATGCTGAAAACAATAAAACAAGACAAATCACAGGTCTCGCTGCAGGAACAGACGACGATGATGCAGTGAATGTGGCTCAACTTAAAAAAGTAAAAGAAGCGGCGGATAAAAAAACTTATTTTCATGTAAATGATGGAACAGACACTCAACCAGAAGGAAATATAGGAACAAATTTAGGTTCAGTTGATGCAAAAGGAGGAGCAATAACTGAAGGCTCAATAGCAATTGGAAAGAATGCAAGAGCTGGAGAAAAAGATAGAGAAATTTTTTATAATAAAGAAACGGAACCAGATAAGAAAATTTTATCAGATCAAAAAAATGCAATAGCAATTGGAACAGGAGCAAAAGCTACAGGAGCAGGAGCAGTAGCTATAGGATCTGGAACTACTTATGAAGATATAAATATGCTAGGGAAAAAAGAAGAGAGAACACTTGTAGCTCCTACAGCTTCAGGGATAGCATCGTTTGCAACAGGAAATGGAACAATAGCCTCAGGCTGGGGTTCAACAGCAATGGGGTCTCAAACAAGAGCTTCAGGGGGACATTCAACAGCAATGGGAGAAAGAACAAACGCTTCAGGAGCTTACTCAACAGCAATGGGACATATTGCATTGGCTTCAGGAGTATATTCAACAGCAATGGGAGATAGAACAAAAGCTTCAGGAGAAAGCTCAACAGCGATGGGATATGAAACAGTAGCCTCAGGTCAATATTCAACAGCAATGGGACATGAAACAAAAGCTTCAGGTCAATATTCAACTGCGATGGGAAATAATTCACAAGCTTTAGGTTGGAATTCAACAGCGATGGGAGATAGAACAAAAGCTTCAGGAAATTCTTCTATAGCAGGAGGTTATCTTGCTGAAGCTAAAGGGCTCGCTTCAGTAGCAATTGGTAGAGGATTTGGTGGAGTTTACTATGATCCTGATTATACTAACCATTCACGTTATATGCCTACTACTGCTTATACTGATGGTTCAGTAGCAATTGGTACGGCAGTGATAGCAGGGGAAGAAAATGCAAGTAAAGTAACATCAGGAGTAGCTTATAAAAAAGCATTGGAAGAAGTTGCGAAAGAAGAAGGAATTACGCTAACAACAGTTATTAACACAGATGAGCATACACATAGTTACATGCTTGAAAATATTTTTACTGATGGAACATATAAAGAAGCCATGATGGAGTTAAATAATAAAACAGGGAAAAACCTAACATTAAGGGCTAAAAATAAAGGAGATGCTATTTTATCAGGACCTACATCAGTAGCAATAGGAAGTTTATCAAAAGCTACTAAAAATAGAGCATTGGCTCTAGGCTTTAACAATGAAGTTACAGGAGAAGAAAGTGTAGCAGTTGGAACAGGAAATATAATTTCAGGAACACATTCAGGAGCATTTGGAGACCCAAGCAATATATCGGGTTCAGGTTCGTATTCTGTAGGTAATAATAATACTATAGCTCAAGATGATACTTTTGTATTAGGAAGTGGTGTAACAACAACTCAAGCTAATGCAGTAGTATTAGGAAAAGACTCAAAAGATAAAGTACATGCTCAAGTAGATTCAAAAGAAATTGGAGATATAACTTATGGTACATTTAAAGGAACAGCAACAGGAGTAGTATCAGTAGGTAAAGAAGGAGCAGAAAGACAAGTTGTTAATGTTGCAGCGGGAGCAATTTCAGCAACAAGCACAGACGCAATAAATGGTTCTCAACTTTATGCTACAAACACTGTTTTAGGGAATGTAGCAAATGCAGTTAAAAGCAATTTTGGTGGAGATGCAACTCTAACAAATACAGGAGATATTACTTTCACTAATATTGGCGGTACAGGAGAAACAACAATTCATGATGCTATAGCAGCAGTAAACAACAAGAAAAATTATTTCCATGTGAATTCAACAGGTCAAGTTCAAACAGGAAACGATACTAATCTAGATATAGTAGATGGAATAGGGGGAGCAAAAGGAATAGCTTCAATAGCATCAGGAATAGGCGCACAAGCTATTGGAGAAAGTTCAATAGCTATAGGTTTAGGAGCAAAAAGTGAGGGATATGACTCATTAGCATTAGGTCATCTTGCAGACGCTAAACAAGGGAAGAGTATTGCTATAGGTTCAAAAACAGAAGCAGCATATGGTGCCGTAGCAATAGGAAGTAGTGCTCAAATATTGAATGGTCCAGTTGCAGCAGCAAAAGCTATTGGAGAAGGATCTGTAGCTTTGATAGGTGGATCAAGATCTGAAGGAGTTTATTCAGTAGCAATAGGAAGAGATGCACAAGCTATTGGAGAAAGTTCAATAGCTATGGGTGGATATACAGCTGAAGTTTCACCTTATCCTGACTCTAGAACTGTTGGAGGAAGATCTTTTTCTCGTGGTTCAATAGCCTTAGGATTAGGAACAGTAGCAGGGACAGCAACAGTAGATGATAAAGGGACAGTGAATCCTTACGATGACACTTATACTCAAGGAACAGAAGAAGCAGTAGCAATGGGTTATAATTCAAAAGCGGTAGAGAATAAAACTATAGCTTTAGGTTTTGATGCAAAAGCAGATCATGAAAAATCAGTAGCCTTAGGAAGTAATGCAGAAACAAAAGAAGAAGCAGATATAGAAAATGCAGAACTAAATGGACTTAGATATGGAAACTTCGCTGGGACACCAGATGGAGTTGTGTCAATAGGTAAATTAGGAAACGAAAAGCAATTAGTAAATGTTGCAGCGGGAGCAATTTCAGCAACAAGTACAGATGCGATAAACGGTTCTCAACTTTATGCTACAAACACTGTTTTAGGTAATGTAGCAAATGCAGTTAAAAGCAATTTTGGTGGAGATGCAGCTCTAACAAATACAGGAGACATTACTTTCACTGATATTGGTGGAACAGGGAAAGATACAATTCATGAAGCTATCAAAGTTTCAAGAACAGAAGTTAAAGCGGGAACAAATATTACATCAGTAGAAAAAACACAAGATGCAACAGATGGACATGATATCTACACAGTAAATGCAGATCAATCAGTAGAAAAAGTAGTAGGAGGCACAGGAGTAACAGTTACTCATACAGCAGGAGCAGATAAAACTTACACAGTATCAATCGATACTGATTTAATAAATGGAACTGGAGGAAGTGAGAAAAATTACTTCCATGTAAATACTACAGCTCAAAATCAAACAGGAAATGACACTAACTTAGATAATGTTGATGGAATTGGAGGAGCAAAAGGAGCATTCTCACTTGCAGCTGGACAAAATGCACAAGCATTAGGAAAAGGTTCGATAGCAATAGGGAAAGATGCACAAGCTAAGGCATCGGCTGAAGATGACCCAAGCACACAAGATTATGATGAAGCAAGAGTAGGTTCGATAGCAATAGGAGATCATGCAATAGCTGAAGGACAAAGAGCAGTTGTAATAGGTATGGGAAATAGAGCTACAGGAGATTCTGCAGTTTCTATGGGAAATAGTACAACAGCTTCAGGAGATAATTCTACAGCCTTAGGAATGGGAAGTATAGCATCAGGAATAAACTCAACAGCTTTAGGAGAACATTCAGAAGCAAGTGGATTCTCGGCAACAGCAATAGGTCAAAGAGTTAAAGCAGAAGGAAGTGGATCGGTAGCTTTAGGGCACGAATCAAAATCTTCTGGATATTTTTCAGTGGCTTTAGGAAGAGGAGCTCAATCTAAAGGTTATGGTTCATTTGCTACTCAAGGCGGAACTGCCTTAACTAATAATGCAATAGCAATAGGTCAAGGAACAATTGCTGGAGATGAAAATGCAGAAACAAAAGATATAGAAGTTACTTACACAGAAACAGAAAATGGACAAACTATTACAAAGACAGAAATAATAAAATCTCCAACTATGAATGCAACAGCAATAGGTTATGATACAAAAGCAACAAATAAATACACTACAGCTCTAGGCCATTCATCGGAAGCAACTGGAGAAAGAGCAACAGCAATAGGAACACTAACCAAAGCAACAGGATTTGAATCAACAGCAATGGGAGCTAATACAACCGCTTCAGGATATGGTTCTACAGCAATGGGTCAAGTTACAATAGCTTCATCAAGTGCTACAACAGCAATGGGTAGAGGAACAAAAGCTTTATCACATGGAGCAACAGCGATGGGAGTTACTACAATAGCTTCAGGGGAATATTCAATATCAGGTGGATTTGGGACAATAGCTTCAGGAGATAGTTCAATGGCTATAGGAACAGGTTCGATAGCTTCAGGAAGAGGCTCATTTGCTGGTGGAAGAGGTAATTATTATCGAGTTGAAGATCTTTTATCGTCTGCTGAGGTACAGGGACTTACAGCTGGGCTTGTATCAGAAGAAGAAAAAAATAGAATAAATAATGGAACAGCGACAGAAGAAGAAAAGGAAAAAATTCTAATTAAACTTGGAAAGGTAACAAGAGAATTAGGAGGAATAGCAGAAGGAGATAATTCAATAGCTTATGGAATTGGAGCAATAGCAGAAGAGAGTAACTCTACTGCTATAGGAAAAGAAAGTAGTGCTTATGGTAAAAACTCAATCGCATTAGGGTCTTATACGACAGCTGGAACTAAAGATGAAGCCTTTAAAGCAGTTGCGATTGGAGTTGGAGTAGAGGCGATTGCTAATGATTCTGTGGTTTTAGGCTTTGGTTTATCAAAAGCCACAGGTGAAAGTTCTGTTAGTATAGGTGTTAATTCAGAAGCAACAGGTAAAGGTGCAGTGGCAATTTCTGGAGATATTGGTTCTAGTGCTTGGGCTAAAGCCTCAGGAGCTGGTTCTTTTGCTGTAGGCTCACATACTGAGGCATCAGGAACTAATGCAGTATCAATAGGTTCAGTTACCAATGCAAGAGGTGTCGGTTCAATAGCCATGGGAGGATACTATGGTGGACCTGAAAGCAATTACGAGCCAGGTGGACAAGCACTTACTGATGGTTCAATAGCAATTGGTGTTGGTACTGTCGCAGGTACAGGTAGATTTGAAAATGGAAATTGGATAAAAGGAACAGAAGAAGCAGTAGCTTTAGGATATAGATCAAAAGCGATAGCAGACAAAACTATGGCTCTAGGTTTTGATGCAGAGGCGACAGTAGCTGAAGGATTTGCTTTAGGTTCAAATGCAAAAGCAAACACAGCAAGTGGAAAATTTGGATATGATTCATTGACTGATACAAATTCAACAGATGAATCAGCTGTGTGGAAGTCAACAATGGGAGCTTTAGCAATTGGAAATGTTGAAGCAAATAAAACAAGACAAATAACAGGAGTGGCTGCAGGTACAGATGATGACGATGCAGTAAACGTGGCTCAACTAAAAAAAGTAAAAGAAGCAACGAATAAGAAAACTTATGTTCATGTAAATGATGGAACAGACACTCAACCAGAAGGGAATTCAACTACAAATTTAGGTTCAGTTGATGCAAAAGGAGGAGCAATAACTGAAGGTTCGATAGCAATCGGAAAGAATGCAATCGCAGGAGAAAAAGATAGAAAGATTTCACTTGGAACTAGTTATAAATACAGAGATCAAAATAATGCAATAGCAATAGGAGAAGGAACTAAAGCGACAGGAGAAGGAGCAGTAGCTTTAGGAGGAGAATATAGAACATATGATTCAGAAAAAATTAAAGCTGCAGAGGCAACAGGTCAATTATCTTTTGCTGTTGGAAGTGGAAGTGTAGCATCAGGTTTTTCTTCAATAGCATTGGGGTATAAAAATAGAAGTTTAGGAACTGCGATAGGTGTTAAAAATGAGATACTTAAGAATGGAGGCATAGCAATAGGACATCAAAATAGAGTATCAGGTAATTTTTCAACAGCAATAGGACGTGATAACAAAGTATTAGCTAGAGAAGCAACAGCAATAGGTATTAATAGTACGGCTTCAGGACAAAATTCACTTAGCTTAGGACATGAAACAACCGCTTCAGGAATTTCTTCAGTATCAATTGGAGAAAAGACATTGGCAGAAGGATATGGAGCGGTAGCAATAGGAAGAGGTGAAAATGCAAGTTTTGGATACTATGAAATAGAAGATACTCCAGTTGCTGGAAGTCAAACAAATTCTAAAATACTTGAAAGAGTTCTTGAAACAAAGGCATTATCTGATAATTCTATTGCTTTTGGATATGGCAGTGTTGCAGACTCTGGAAATAAAACAATAAATATGAATGTTAAAAGAAAAAATAACTTAAAAGATGCTATTGAAAATTTTGAAAATAAATATAATGTAGATTCAGGAATTGCTTTTACTGCAACAGAATTAGAAGTAATAGAGCTTTCAGAAGATAATATAACAAGGGATATAATGCTAGAATTGGCAGCAAAAACAGGGAAAAATGTTAAAGAAGTTACTGATGAAATAATGTCAAAGATGTTTGAATTAGAAGTTACAGATGGAGCGGTAGCAATTGGTGGAAAAACAAAAGCATTAAATAAAGGGACTTTATCTTTAGGATTTAATTCAGAAGCAAATGTTGAAGATGGAGTAGCTCTGGGTTCAAATGCAAAAGCAGATACAGAAAAAGGAAAATTTGGATATGATGCATTAACTGGTATAAATTCAGTAGATGAAACAACAGTATGGAAATCAACAATGGGAGCTTTAGCAGTAGGTGATGTAGCAGAAGGATATACAAGACAAATTACAGGTCTAGCAGCAGGTACAGATGACGATGATGCAGTGAATGTGGCTCAACTTAAAAAAGTAAGAGAAGAAGCTAATAAGAAAAATTATTTCCATGTAAATGCAACAGGTCAAGTGCAAACAGGAAACGACACTAACCTAGATTCAGTAGATGGAGTAGGTGGAGCTCATGGAATTAATTCAATAGCTATAGGAATGAATGCCGTAGCAGAGGGAGACAATGCTGTAGTTATTGGAGGAAATGGGAGCAATAAAGCAACAGGATTTAGTTCAGTAGCTATAGGAGACCATTCAACAGCAAGTGGAAATAACTCAACAGCTATGGGAAGACGTACAACAGCTTTAGCATGGGACTCAACAGCCATGGGAGCATATACATTAGCTTCAGGCGAAAGATCAACAGCCATGGGAATAAATACAACAGCCTCAGGAAGCTATTCAACATCAATGGGATCAACAGCGTATGCTCTAGGAGAAGGTTCTCTAGCTTCAGGGGCAGGAGAAATAAATTTCACATTAAATTCTTTATTAAAAGAAAAAAAATATGATCAAATAAAGACAGTTTATGAAGATGCTTTTACGACAGAAGATATAGCAGAATTAGATGGATTGTCAAATGAGAAAGAAAAAAGAGATTTCATAATACTTAAAGTAGGGAAAAATTTAAGAAAACTTGGAGGAATAGCTTATGGAAAAGATTCGAGAGCTTTAGGACAAGGAACGATAGCTTCAGGATATGGATCAACAGCAATAGGAAATAAAACAGAAGCCTCAGGACAAAATTCAATAGCACTGGGAAGAGGATCAACAGCTTCTGGTATGGAATCAACAGCAATAGGATTAGATACAACAGCTTCAGGAATAGTTTCAACAGCCATGGGACTTCATACAACAGCTTCAGGAGATTTTTCAACATCTATGGGAAATAATACAGAGGCTTCAGGAGAAAATTCACTTTCAGGAGGATTCGCTACAAGAGCAAAAGGAGATTACTCGCTTGCAATAGGTCGTTCATTGATATATGCGGGTGAATATAATAATAATGTGGGTCATTCAAGTGGTTATTATGTACCTACAGATAATGCTGGAGGTTATGAACATGTAAATATAGGTGAAGATAAAAATGTTTATACACAGGCAGCTTCCAAAGATTCTATTGCTCTTGGATTTGCAGCGGTTGCAAATTCTGGAGATAATATTGTGATAAATCCAAATGAAGAGTTTAAAAAACTTGTAAAAGAGTATAATGTTACATTGGATACTAATTTAGATAACTTAAACATTCAAGATGTTTCAGAGGATTTTAAAGATCAAGGCTTAGAAACAACAGCATTATTAGAGTTAAGTGAAAAAAGTGGAAAATCTGTAAAAGAAATTGTAAAAGAATTATATACAAGAACAGACCCTAGATTAGTTTCGAATGGGGCAGTTGCAATTGGAGGAAGAGCAAGAGCATTAAACAAAAAAACTATGGCTCTAGGTTTTGATGCAGAGGCAACAGTAGAAGAAGGTTTTGCTTTAGGTTCAAATGCAAAAGCAAATACAGAAAGCGGTAAAGTTGGATATGATATTTCAACTGAAGCTAACTCAACACTTGACACTCCAGTGTGGAAGTCAACAATGGGAGCTTTAGCAATTGGAAATGTTGAAGCAAATAAAACAAGACAAATAACAGGAGTAGCCGCAGGGACAGATGATGACGATGCAGTAAACGTGGCTCAACTAAAAAAAGTGAAAGAAGCAGCTAACAAGAAAAATTATTTCCATGTAAATTCAACAGGTCAAGTGCAAACAGGAAATGATACTAACCTAGATACAGTAGATGGTATTGGAGGAGCAAAAGGAATAGCTTCAATAGCATCAGGAATGGGTGCACAAGCCTTAACAGTTAATTCAATAGCAATAGGGACAAATGCATTAGCAACGAAATCAGTAGATCCTTCTTCGACTGGACATTCTTCTTTAGCTATAGGAAATTCCTCGATAGCAAAATCAGATGCAACAACAGCAATAGGTTCAAAGGCGAAGGCTTTAGGAGATCACTCAACAGCGATAGGTTGGGGAGCAAAAGCAACAGGAGCAGGAGCATTAGCTTTAGGTGTGAATGGATTTGACGGAGGAAATGACGGAGATGCTAGACGTAATAGAAATCAATCACATGCTCCATCTATTGCAACAGGAAGAAGTTCTTTATCTGCTGGTAAAGGAGCAGTATCAAGTGGACATTATTCAACAGCAATAGGAGAAAATGTAGTTGCAGCAGGAGAGAATGCTGTAGCACTTGGAGGATGGTCACAAGCGATAGGAAAAGGATCTATTACAGCAGGAGGACACGGTGGTTACTATGGACCTAATGATGTTACTGCAGTAGGTAGTGCTGAAGAAGATGCAAAAAGAGGAGGGACAGCATATAGTGATGGCTCAATAGCTCTAGGTATTGGAACAGTTGCTGGTACAGGAACAATAGATAAGAATGGGACTAAATTTGATACAACAGATGATATATACACATCAGGAACAGAAGAAGCAGTAGCAATAGGATATAGATCAAAAGCGATAGCAGACAAAACTATGGCTCTAGGTTTTGATGCAAAGGCAGACCATGCAAACTCAATAGCACTTGGAGCTCAAGCAGCAACAAAAGAAGAAGTAGATGTAGAAAATGCAGAGTTAAATGGACTTAGATATGGAAACTTTGCTGGGACACCAGATGGGGTAGTATCAATAGGTAAGTTAGGAAATGAAAAGCAATTAGTAAACGTTGCAGCAGGAGCGATTTCTGCAACAAGCACAGATGCAATAAATGGTTCTCAACTTTATGCAACAAACACTGTTTTAGGAAATGTAGCAAATGCAGTTAAGAATAATTTTGGTGGAAATGCAGAATTAACACCAACAGGAGATATAATTTTCAGTGATATTGGTGGAACAAATAAAGGTACAATTGATGAAGCAATTAGAGTTGCAAGAACGGAAGTAAAATCTGGAACAAATATAACATCAGTAGAAAAAACACAAGATACAACAGATGGACACGATATCTATACAATAAATGCAAAAGATACAAAAGTAACAGAAGCAACATTAGCAGGAGATACACTAACAATAAAACAAAATAATGATGAACCAGACTTAACAGTTGATTTATCGACATTAACACCAGATATAAAAGATGTAGTAAGTGCAGATAAAACAGTTAAGATAACAGGAAAAGATTTAGAAACTGGTGATGTTGATTTATCAGTAAATATAGACAATGATACGTTAGTAAAAGATGATACGACAGGAATAATAAAAGTATCAGATGATATAGTAAATTCAGCTAACAAGAAAAATTATTTCCATGTAAATGCAACAGGTCAAGTGCAAGCAGGAAACGAAACTAACCTAGATTCAGTAGATGGAGTAGGTGGAGCTCATGGAGTTAATTCAATAGCTATAGGTAAGAATGCAGTAGCAGGAGGAAAAGATTCAATTGTAATTGGTGGAGATGGAACAAGCCAAGCAACAGGAGAAGGTTCAGTTGTTATTGGTAAAGGAAATACAGCATCAGGATTGAATGGAGTAGCTATTGGTAGAAGTACCAAAGCCACAGGTGGTGGTTCAACATCAATGGGAGCATATACATTAGCTTCAGGAGAAAGATCAACAGCGATGGGAATAAACACAACAGCTTCAGGAAGCTATTCAACATCAATGGGATCAACAGCATATGCTCTAGGAGAAGGGTCTCTAGCCTCAGGGGCAGGAGAAATAAATTTCACATTAAATTCTTTATTAAAAGAAAAAAAATATGATCAAATAAAGACAACTTATAAGAATGCTTTTACGACAGAAGATATAGCAAAATTGGATGGATTGTCAAATGAGAAAGAAAAAAGGGATTTCATAATACTTAAAGTAGGAAAAGGATTAGGAAAACTTGGAGGAGTAGCTTATGGAAAAGATTCGAGAGCTTTAGGAAAAGGAACAATAGCTTCAGGAGACTATTCGACAGCAATAGGAGAAAATACAACAGCTTTAGGGGATGCTTCAACAGCAATGGGAAGACATACAACTGCTTCAGGACTTTGGTCAACAGCGATGGGAAATGAAACAATAGCTTCAGGAAGGGTTTCAACGGCACTGGGAGCTGGAACAACCGCTTCAGGGCTGCATTCAACAGCACTAGGGGAAGAAACAATAGCTTCAGGAGATCGTTCAACAGCACTGGGAGCTGGAACAATAGCTTCAGGAGACTATTCGACAGCAATGGGA
>PDWI01003325.1_pt1 | contig 22788 bp, 21 predicted proteins | sample 1430891 | NCBI WGS metagenome assembly PDWI01 (sample SAMN01162508, study PRJNA174530) | Oral metagenome, whole genome shotgun sequencing project. | biome: Marine environment; feature: Marine mammal; material: Swab sample of the gingival sulcus; isolation source: swab sample of gingival sulcus... | reverse complement strand
GAGCCTCTCAAACTTATACTTGGCCCGCAACGTTAAATATGGCGGCTAATGCTCCGGTTATAAACATCGGAGAAATATTTGTTACCAATGACGACAATGCTGACGGAAGATTAGATCCGGGCGAAACCGGGGATCTTAATTTTACGATTAGCAACGAGGGACATGCCGCTGCTGATTTTAGCGGTATGCTTTCAATAATCAATGACCCGAACAACTATTTAACACTTGGAAATACGACTGTAGCCGCAACACCGATTGCCGCCGGCGAGACACAAGACCTTGTATTTACCGGGGCTTCTGCCGATGCAAATACGCCTTTGGGTAATCCGGTAGGCTTACAAATAAATGTATTAGCCGGCGATGATAATCAGTATGAAGCCACCAAAATGCAAGATATTATTATCGGTATTGTTCCCATTTATCCTATCAGTGACGGAGGTACCTTAACAGTTTGTTTCGGAGAATTTTTTGATTCAGGTTTGGAAGCCGGAAATTATATGGGTAGTGAAGATTACACCATGACCTTTATGCCTCCCGCAAATGCGGATTCTATACGTGTTAATTTCACGGCTTTTGAAACAGAAAAAAAATGGGACAAACTCTATGTGTATGACGGACCGGATGTTAATGCGCCGCAAATAGAAGGAAGTCCTTTCTCCGGAGTAACAAGTCCGGGTACACTTGTGAGTGCTAACGGCTTAACCTTTCATTTTGTCAGTGACGGTTCAGTTCAGAAATCGGGTTGGGTAGCTGAAATTTCTTGTGTTGTTGATATGTCCACTTATTCTATTACTTTTCATGTTAAAGACGGAGCCAATCCCTTGGAAGGAGCCAACATAAATTTCTACAATATGGACATTCTGACAGATGAAAACGGAACTGCTGTTTTTGAAAACATTCCCGTAGGCGTTGAAATGGCTTATACCGTCAGCAAAGACGGCTATCATGATGCAATAGGACAAGTCAATGTTACCGATGATATGGAGGTGAACGTTGCCATGAATGCTACCGGCATTAACACTCCTGATGCAAAAATCAGTATCGTTCCAAACCCGAACAAAGGATTGTTTACGCTTAAAACAAAAGGCATAAATGACGATTCTCTGATTGAAATTTATTCGCTCAGTGGTAAGTTAATTTTGAAAAAGAACTTAAACACAAGTGTTTCAGACATAAATCTTACCGGTCAAGCGAACGGCATTTATTTCATAAAAATAACGGCTGAAAATAAAGTTTATAATTCTAAATTGATTATTGAATAAACTTGATGTTTCTATTTGAAAAAAAGCCCTCCTGATTTGAGGGCTTTTTTTGTATCCGGGCTTTTGTAACGATACCCCAAAAAAGTGTGTCCTAAAAAAGAACCAATAAAAAAGTTTTATTAAAAATCAATCTCCTTACATACTCTTTTCCAAGAGGGAATTTGCTAAAAGCCAAAAGCCATAAAAATCGCAAGAAACACACTCGCAGCAAACAAGCACAAGCAGATAAAACAAGGTAAAAAAACAAGTACAATAGCCCCGAACATATACTAAAATAGCGCAATGCCTTGACATTACGCTATTAAAAAAAAACTTATGAGAATTTCGTGAGTGGGCGATATAAGCCAACCCTCACAAATTGGCATTTAATTGAAAAACAGAAATTTATGGAATATTTTTTATTTTTGCGTATCACAAATGTATCACAAATAAGTTTTTCACTATAAACAATGCAAACATAAGAAAGTCAAGCTATTCTTTTTGTTTTTTTGCTTCCTTTTCTTCTTTTTTCAACCTTTCATCTCTTTGGTCAGGATTTTCAGTTATTATTTCTTGATGATACACATTATAAAATAAACTATTCAAATCTTTATCTTGATAACGATTTTTGTCCGCAAATAAATAGTTCTCTTTAAAATCTTCTCTTTTGCCAACTTTTAAAATAATATCACCGTCAAATTGTGCCTGACTACCACCTCGCATTTTGCCGTCTTGTGTTCTTTGGAAGATTGTAAAAAATAATTTTCCGTCATAAGCCTTTCTAAAATCAGTATCAAAATCTACATGCGGAGACATTTGTTTAATCTTGTTCCAACTATCAATCATAACAACATCAAATTGAGACATAAGTTTTGCAAGTTCCTCATAACCGCTTATTTCTCCGATAGGATAAAAATACTTTAATGCTTCATTGCTGATGTATTGCTTTTGTTTTTTCTGAAACAATGTGCTTTCGGGGTGTTCTTCAAAACTTGCAAATAAAACAGTGTTACCATGCTTTGCAAGTGCATTGGCAAACTGAAACAAAGCCCTTGTTTTTCCTGCACCCTGTGGTGCATCAAGAGTAACAACAACACTATGTTTAGGCTTTTTTTCTATTTTGCCTAAAAATCCACCCACCTTATTATCAATTTTAAAGTATTCTGCTTCTCTTTTTGATTTTTGTGCAATTTCATAAGCAGACGGCAATGTAATTTTACCTAATTTTTCAATATGTTTTTCTTCTTTATTGAAAGAAGTAGCAGGGAGATGATAACCTTCTCCCTGCACCTGCTTTTTTTCAGCTAAAGTTTTTTTTTTAGGAATTTCAATTCCTGCTAAGCCTGACAAACCTCTTAAATCAAAACTTTCCGGAAACAACTCTCCATTTTGCAGTAAAAATGCTTCTAAATTAGTTTCAATTTCTTTGATTTCTTTGTAATAACTATCACCTTTATGAATTTCTGACGAATCGAATGCTTTATATATTGCATTATGCAGATTGAATGCACGTTTTTTTGTTTTTTCATTGTACTCAAGCCCATACATTCCTATATATCTTTTTATAAGAGAAATAGATTTTTTTTGTTTTTCTGAATATGCAATTTCATAAAGCTCATTATAATTTTTTGTTGGAATATCTACATTAATAATTGTCTCAACATTTCCTTCGGCATCATTATATAACTTCACTAAGAAATTAGACACATACATAATTTGTTTGGCATACTTTGAGGTTTTTCTTATTCTTAACTCAACAGCAGCTTTTTCAATTCGCTTGTAAAGATTAAGAATTTGTTTTTTTGTCTTTTCTTTACCGTGCATCAATACAAATGACTTAATAAATGTTACTTGCAAATCTACATTACCAACTTTTTTTGATGTGTCTTTTTTCTTTGATACCGAGCTTCGCTTTTTGCTTGTTGTTTTTTTTACAGAAACTGATTTTGTTTTTTGTGATGTTTTTTTATTATTAATTTCTGCTATTTTTGAAGCTAAATCATTTGTTTTCTTTGTTGATGCTTTCTTCTTCGCAACAACTGATTTATTTTTTTCAGCAGTTTTAGATACAACTTCATTTAATTTTAACACAAAAGTATCAATGTAATTTTTGATATCTGCATCATCATTATATAAATCAAGATTTTCACTAACAAAATCAAACTCAACCTTCTTCAAAGCATCAGGTAATAAGCTTTGTTTAATTTTCGGATATTCCGAAACAATGTTTTTTATATTTATTTTCATGTCTCAATAATTTTTAAACTGTAACTAATTTTAACATTTTCATTTTCGCCTTTGCTTTTACTTTGGCTATTCTTATACGTTTTTGTTTATCAATTTTAGTTTTTTTAACTGATATATTCTTTGCTTTTTGCCTTTCAGTGAATTTAGCCCTATCTTTTTTAAGAACCTGCTCGGCTTTTTCTTGTTCCTTTGTTTTTACTTTCACTTTCTGGACACTTGCATCAAAATAATCTTCATAAACAGACGGTGATAATTTTACTGATACTCCAAATTTATCATCAACATATTTTAAAACTTTTTGAATATTTTTTGTAGAATAAGTTGCAATCATTTTTTCTGAAAGCCTTTCAAATCCGTCTTGTGGGTTATTAGATAACTTGATAAGTTCGCTATCTTTATAATATATTTGCCCTTTTTTTGATGCTGATACAATAACTTTATAATTATCACTGTCAGTATTGTTTTGATAATGCGGTACTTTTTGCACATGAAAACTACCATCTTTGTTAAATACATAAGCACCATCTCCCATTTCTAAGATATATTGCTTTGCCTTAAAAATTGGTACAGTAATGAAGTTTTGATGGTTATCAGTTGGGTTAAAATTTTCGGGCATTAATATTCCTTTACGGATACTGCCATCTTTTGTTGTGAAACTTATAAGTTTCCCTGTATAACCAGCAAATCCTTGTAATATATTTCCTGTAACAATATAGGTATCTTTACGATTTGCATTAGAATCTTTGCAAAAGTAATCCCAGTCTTTTAATATGTTCTTTTCATCATAAGTAATACCAATACTATGAGCCATAATATCATTCAATTTCTTTCCCGGTTCTCCCGATATTGTTAAGTCAATATATTTATCAGAATTAGCAATGGCAATCTTTACTTTAATTGCAGACGGAGTATATGGATTTTTTTTCTTTTTATCAATTTTCAACCCTAAACATAATGCTGTTACATCTTTATCGAATGTTGGATAATAAAGCATTCTTCCTATGTAGAAAAAATTTAGGACCCTAAGAATATTGCTTAATGAATGTTTTGCTTTTTGTTCCGCAAACTCAATAGCACTTTCTTTTGCCTCCTCTAACTCTTTTGTTCTGCTATCTATATATAAATGCCTGTCAGACGGTGGAACTTTTAAGTATTTTTTTTCAAGAACAATATCCCTGATTAGTTTCTCATATTTTTTATTCAAGTCCTCAATATCTTTTTTTACTTTATTTTCATAGAACATTTTAGCATCTTCAATATGTTCTTGCTGTATTTCTTTCGCATCTCTACCGCCTAAATTCATATTTAGCATACTTCCTAATTCCTCAGCTGTAAATGGTTTTTTCAAAACATTCACCTCAACAGTTTCAAGATATGTATTTTCAGCAAATACACTTTCACCTGACTTTCCCTCAATAACTGTTTTTACTTCTTTTGTTTCTGCCTCAAAATTTAAAGCTTCAATTTCAAGGTCATATTGCCCCACTTGTTTTAAATAATTAACATAGTCAGTATATCGCTCAATCATGTCAGCATAAAATTTTTCCTGCTCTTCCGCTTTAAGAACACCAACTCGTCCTGAAACTTTTGAAGCTGCACCCTCTTTATTTAAATTATCTTTATTTTTATCTTTCTTTAAGCCCAAAGGGTCATCTAAAATATCATTAATTTCTTCATTTTCCATTAAATACTCCACTACAATCTTATCTCCATATTTATTAAGAAAATCATCTACTTGCATCATATTTTCAGATTGCTTTTGATTTGAAGTAGTGTTTGCATCTAATGATTTTAATTTTTTTCTAAGCATCATCATTAACCTACGTTCAGCAGGTATTGCACTTGAAACATAATCATAAATAGGTTTTAAAATTTGACCAGTTCTATTAATACGCCCTCTTTTTTGAACTTCTCTATTAATATCTAATTCAGGTTGCAAAACAATCATTACCCTTTGTTTTACTTCCTCACGTGGAACTTTGCTTGTAACAATAGCATGTGCTGATGCCCCTGTACTTCCGCTTTGGTTAATCATTAAGCAATCAAGCTCATTGTCATTAAACATTCTGAACGCATCATTTGCAAGTATCTTTTTACGATTAAGCAATACACCATTATTTGTTCCATCAATTAATTGAATTTCATATTTCCTCCCAGTTACTTCATCAATGGTAAAACCTGCTTTTCTAACAGTATCTTTTATAACATCAATAGGACTTAAAGATAAACCTGTACTTATTATATTTATCTTTTCCTGAATAGAATAATACATTTCCTGAGCTTCAGGTGGAAGTTCTTCAATTTTTATATATTCCCCCTTTCTATTTCCTTCAACATCTACAACAGTATAACGCATTACGCCATCTAAACCTTTTTGCAAGGCAATTTTATAATCAAGGCTTATAGTGTCTCCTGCTGCAACTGGTCTGCCGTCATCATGTGTCATTTTATCGATAAAGCTTTCCATTGTAGAACTAAAAGCAATTACAGGCTTTTTACCTTCTTTCATTCTTTCAATTGACATTTCAGCAACACTCTTTGCTTTTAAAGAGAATAACATTTGATTGATAATTTGGAAAACTTTTGAAAAAAAAGGCTGATTATCAACACCTGCCTTGCTTGTACCTTTTCTTGTTTCAATCTCTATTCCTTCAGCAGCAGCAATACTGTCCATTTCTTCAATAACACCGTTTATGTGTTCTGTTTGAAATTTAATAATATCACGAAGTACCTCTGTAATATTATCAAACATTGCCTTATGTTCTTGCTCTTTTTCTAACAAGGTGAAATAATTTACTTCAACACCGTCAAAACTTCTCTCTCGCCTTATCATTTGCCCCTCTGCTACAAGTTGAGATGCCAATATTTCTTGTAGTGCAACACCACCTTGCAAAATTGCATTTATCAAATCTTCCGAAGTCATATTTGCTTCCGATATGCTTGTTTTAAGTGCATATATAGGCATATTATCAGGTCTTTTAGCAAAAGTTGCTGAAAGAAAAACAACTCCTTTTGCCCCAATTAACACTTCTTGAAGAAAAGCACCTGTATTTGATGTTCCACTTGCATTATGACTTTCGTCCATTACAATTAGATTTTTTTGAGCTATTGCACGTAAGAAGTTTGGTTTTATTGGATTACGCTTTGCACTTGCAAATTGCGTATATGTAGCACATGCAAAATCATATCCGCTTGGAAACTTCAAAGATTTGAAAATACTATCTTGTTCGCTCTTTGGCAAAGCTCTATGAACTACATCACCGTCTTTGTCTTTAATATTTGTTTTTGATGCTCTTGCATTTACAATAAAAGGCACAAGTTCCGCACTATTAATATCTACTAAGTCCCTATATAAATCGGAAAATAAGTTTGGTTTTTCAGATAGAAAAATTGGTTTGAAACCGTTATAATGTCCGTATCTTATCATTGCAGCAGCAACACGACCTTTGCCAATTCCTGTTTGGTCGCCAATAATCATTCCTTGATTTTTGTATTCAATATTGTATATTGACAATGCCACCGCATCAATTTGTTCGGCAGATAATACATTGCAAATTTCTCCTTGTTTATAATGCAATTTTTCTTCAACAAATTCACGTAATTTTTTACCTAATCTTTCTTGAATTATACGTGTTGCTATATGCGTCTCGTAGCCCATACTGTCAGGAACTACTGTATCTAAAATCATGCAGACATCAGCGGCAGGAATATAGGGCATTCCTAAACCCGTAACATCTGACAACTCGCCTGTGTACCATGCAATAACATCAGACGGATTAAATGAATATTCTTTATTTGTTTTTAAAGCTGTTCCGTGCATTTGCCCCTTGTTAATGACAGGACAACCCATGGTATCATAATGAACTTTTAGCCATATTTTGCGTTTTCCTATGGGGATTTTCACATATTCGATTCCAATTTTTTTGCTCATTTTGTTTGTTATTTTAAATTTTTGTTGTAACTTTGTTCCGAAATCCTTGCATAGTGGTCTATTTATAAAGGTCTATCCTGTGCGAGGATTTTTTTTATATCTGAATAATCAATTGAATATTGAAATTTATACTCACTTGTACCTTTTCTTATTTCCAATACAGGAATTGTGAGTATGTATAACTTATTATCTATAAATATTTTTGCATAGAAATTCCACCATTGTACACCTCCCATTTTCCTGTGTGATTGTTTCAATCTTGTATTGCTTCCAGATAACTTTGCATTTTCAGTTAATTCAATTAAATGATTTATAGCTGTTGCTAAAACTCTATCAATAGGAATTAAACGCCCTTTTACATGTCTTCCTTTCGTACTTTTCTTTTTGCCTTTTCTAATAAACGCAATCTCTATGTTTTGGTCAAGGTTTATTACCTTCTTCCCTTGAATATTATCAGTATAAAATTTATCTGCAACTTCTTGAATTTTGCTATTCGGAACATTATTATATTCATTTTGAACAGAAAGTACATTTGTTTGAACTCCGTCTAATGTAACAAGGTTAAGCATCTTCAATTTTGCCTTTGCTTTCACTTTGGCAATGCGAATGCGTTTTTGTTTGTCTAATAAATTAGGATATTCAGACAAAACACTTTTAGGAATGTCTTTACCTTGCCTTAATGCTTTACGGATAAGATTATAATGTGCTTCTTTGCCATGTTTTTTAAGCATTGTAGGTGTAACTTTGTAAGACAAATAATGATTATATGATTTTCCTGTTCTTTTATCAATAACTTCTACTTGTGAATTTTCTTTGAACCAATTTGCAGAACTTTGGCTTTTAAAAATATCCATATTTTCTATGGTGTTTTTAATTAGCTCCTTTGAGGTCATTTCCCAAACTTGTTTTATTTTATTTTCTTTTTTTCCTTTTAGTTTACCGAAAACTCGTATCCATAAATCCTCAAAATCTTTAATCACGGTTGCAGCTTCATTTGTTTTTAATGGAGCGTGTCCCCCAATTGTATCTTTTCTGCCGTCAATAAGAATTAAGCGGACATCAAATGCAGTTCCTTGACGGCTGTAAAGTTTATGACCGTCAATAAGAATTACATCATAAACATTATAATGTGAGAACAAATAGTTTAGAAACATTCTGTTTTTCCCCGCTTGCGGTCTGCCTTTATCATCCCACTTTGTATGACCACCGACAATAATTGCAGCTCTACCGTTATCTTTCATTGTATCTAAGGCACGTAATGCCATGAGGTGGTCTAAATGTTTAATCTTATATCCGTCATAAATTACCGGTTCAGGTAAAGTTGAAAAAGGCGGATTTGTGATAATTCCGTCAAACTTTTTATAATATTCTGTAAAAGGCTGCGAAGCATCTTGATTTGAAACAAATTCAAAATCTTGTAAGCGTAAATGTGATAGGCGAATATCGTCAACTTCATTTACAATAATATTTTCTTGTGGCAAGGCAATTGTTAACAAGCCATTTCCTGCTGACGGCTCAAAATATTGTTTTCGATTATATATTTTGCGAGGTTCTTCTCTGTAAGATGTTTTCGGAATACTAAAATGATTTTTTGTGAATCTTCCGCCACGCTTAACTGCACCCAAAGTTTCATTTTTAGAAACATATAAACTTGCAATATATGAAATTGGTGCAGGCGTGCTATATTGCTGAAACATAGTTGAGCGACTTGTACGATGCGAAAGGTTAACTTGATTATTGTAAAGCTCTACAATATCAAGGTATCTTTCATATTCACTTTTATTTTTTTGATTTGCTAATTTTCGAGCAATTTTAACAATGGCAAGCTCTGTAAGTTCTTTAACAAGGTTTTTATTCGTTATTCCATAATCAGCGGCTATTTTCTCAACTGTTCTTTTATTGTGCTTTTTATGAGTTTTTAACTCGTTTGTGATATGCTCTAAATAGCTACTAAATTCAGTTTCTTTGCCTGATTTTAAATTATAAATGCCTGACAATGCTTCCTTGATTGCAAAATCAATACATTTCTCTTGTTTTGTAACGAGAGCATTCTTTGAAAAGTATGTTTGTTTTTTGTTCATTCTAAAATCTTACAATCATTCCATTTTCATCTGTAACAATAATTTTATTTCCTTTAAACTCAACAAAAACAGGCTTTGGAAAAGCACATTTTAAACCATAGGGGGTTTTTAACTTTATTTTTAAATCAGGAATTTTAATAAAGTTTGAAATCCAACTGCCTGAATATTTATTGTTTACGCCAGATAAGGTAGATTTTTTATCGAATAAATTACGTGTAATAAGTCCTACACCTGTTAAAGCAAGACTGAACAATGCAATTTTACCCGAAGCATTTGCAGAATTGGGCATTGTTTTTTTCTTATAAAAATAATTCACAATTCCAATCGGAGGAACTAAGAAACTTGAAAGTTACATCTTATTTTTATTGAACATCTCTTTAGTTACTTTATCTGACTTAAATGCAGCTCTTACTGCTTTTAATGTATTCTTTCCAAAAATACCGTCCTCTTTTAGTCTCGGTAATCTTGTCCCCACTATCATTGCAATTCTGCCAATTTGCTTATTTAACCAAACTTGCAATCTTTTTACATTATCCCCTCTGTGTCCATATTGTATTGGAAATGCGGGCGGAGTTCTCCCTCCGGGAGTAACTTTTAGGTTCAATACATCAGCTTGATTATAAAACTCATTTTTTTGCTTATTTTTTCGAGCTTTTTTGACACCTAAAACAGTACCGCCAACGACTAAAATGCCGCCGACAATACCTGCTCCTAACTTTTGTTGTTTCGTTAGTTTCATTTTAGTAATTTTTTGATGATGAAAAACTAATATACTTTTTAGCTGAAACTTTTTTTGTTTTTGCAGAAGTGCCTAACATTTTTCTTTGTTTTGCACTTAAATTCATTGTTCTTGCTTTGGTTTTCTTTTCTTTAAAAGTTCCAAATCCTGCAATGGTAATATATCCACCAGCTTTTGTTACCTGCGGAATTACCTCTCCAAAAAGACTATCAATAACTTTTTTAGTATCTTTTTTAGTTACTTCTGTTTCGCTTGCAACTAAATCAACTAAATTTTTTTTTGTGAAGTTGTTTTTTCCACCTTTTATTCCTGTTAATTTTGCCATGATATATATGTTTAATTAATAAATTATTTTAAAAAATGGAGGTTGTGTCAAACTTGACAAGCAATAACAACAACCTCCTGCAACAAAACAAATAGTTCTTAAATTTTGTTTATGCCTTTAATATGACTATTAAATATTCGGTCAATTTCTCCGTTAAAGCCTTGATGTATTTTTGCAGCTCTTGAAATTGTTCTTTCAATATTTTGAGCTAAATAAAGTAAGAATTGATATACACGCTCATTGTTATCATCATATATAGGACTTTCTTTTATATCTTCTGTATCATATAATAAATTTTCAATTCTGTAATTCCTAAAATGTTCATAACCATTAGGTGCATACATAGCATATTTGAATATCTTTTCTGAACATGCAATCACATCTGTTTCCTTAAAGTTATCTCCAAGTATTTCCCTAAATTCGCACTCGCAAAGCTCTTTTAATTTTGGTTTAACCTCAACATCATAAGTCGCTTTCATATCATCGATTAAATCTATCATTTTAATATGCAACTCACATCTGTCAAGATTTTTAAAATCTGATTGTGCAAATTCTTTTATTTTTTGAATATCAACATCTAATTTAGTTTTAAAGAAAACTCTAAAAACCTTTGTTTTTAAAGGAGCATTCTCAAAAAACATAATATCAACTTTATTTCTTAATCTTGACTTAATTGAGAATATTTTATGATTTTTCAAGTCTTTATCGCTAACTTTATAAGCTCTTTTTTTAATCCAGTATGATACAGCTTCTTTTATCCTATCGTCTGATAAAAACTGCCTATAAATTGCCCAAAATAAACCGAACAGGAATAATCCAAACATACCCCAACCCCAACCGTTCGCAAACAGATGATTTATAATATTGTTTATTTCTCCTTGTTGCTCTTGCATTTTCTTACCTTTTTCTTTATGTTATTGAAATTTTAACATTTTATTCAACAATTACCTTAATACTATAATCCCAATCTCCGGTTGATTCCTCGTCAGCAGTTACACTTATATAGAAGATTTCAGATTGTGTCATAGCAGAAGCATCAAGTTCTACATTCACTAAACCATCTTCATACCCAAATGAAACTACTGAAATATTTCCAGAATCCGACTGCACCTCTACATCGTCCAGATTTGTAATTTCTTTATTAAGCTCTAAACTAATATTTTCAGAAGGTGAATTAGTAATTGTGTCAGGCGAGTGTCCTGTAATTGCAAGAGGATTAGTTTCAGGTTTTATTATGACTAATCCAAATAAATGCTTATAACCATCTTTTTCTAAAAATGAAGTTACGTCATAACTTTTCTCTATTAGCAAAGTATCAAAAGTTATTCTTGCTTCCATATCTGAAATAATTTCATAAACAACATTCTCTACAAATTCGCTTTCCATTTCTAAAGATGTTCCTGTTAATCCAATTCCATTAATTGTGATTACATTTCCAGTTGTGTTTTCAGGAAAGTTGTAAGGGCTAATATCTTCAATATCAAATGTTGATGATAACATTATATGTTGCTCATATATTTTCCCCCCAACATTTATATATGCTTTTTCATCAACACTATTAATAAGTGTTTCGCCTACGTATAGGTCAGTTGGCAACCAACCTTCATCTGTATGATTTTCTACTGTTGGAATTGTTCCCTTTTCTCCTGACACATCAGAAAAAATTATAAATCCGTTTCCTCTTGCTTTTAAATTTGTCATTTTTAGTATTTTTTCAATTATTAATAATCTTATTTTTTGTATTATTTTTTTCATCTGAATATGATATTGTCATTAATTCCGCCAATTTCAAAAACATAACTTTCCGGTAAACTTGAAGAAACAAAAACAATCGGTATTTCTTGAATAATAATATCATCGTTTTCGTCTAAGTATTTTAAAACAACCCTACCGTCTATTGTTGTATAAATTTTCATTCCATAATTACCTTGTGTGCTATTTAATGAGCTTGCAAGGAATGTAAACTGTTCAGTTCCATTTCCTAAGTCGGTTGTAAACCTGTAAGCCTTTCCTATTTCTAAATTTGAAAAGAAAACAGCCTCAATAAAGCGTTCAAAAGAAATATCAAAGATTGTTGTACCACTTCCAAAATCTTCCCAATCGGCTTCTGTTGTTACATCACTTACAGGATTATTAATTAACTTCTTCCAAACACCCAAATCTGTATCATAAACAATCATTCCTCCATTAGTACCCCACCTTTGAACATAAGTAAGAGTTAATCTTTGTGCAGTTGTAAGCATCATTTTTTTATCCAACGGTGAACCTGAGTTTAAAACAAAACTTGATGATATTTTTATTCCTGATAATTGTGCCATTAAATGAACTTATATAAATTATTAAAATCTGTTTGAGTTGTATCGTTTTTCAAAATATAGACCTTATATGCTTGCAAAGTTCCGTCTAAACCTTCAATATTATAATCAAAAACATCATAATCTGTAATTGTATCAAAGCCTGTATTATCAATTATTTCAATAAGATTTCCATATACAGCAGGGTACATAAAACAAAAGCGACCATTTACAGGCGAACTAACAACATTTTTATTGCCTTGTCTTTCTATCAACAAATTCATTCCTGAAATTGCAAGTATGTCGTTTCGTGGCATTCCGTTTGATATTTCTGACGGTTCATCAATCCAACCAACATAAAAAGGATATACAAAGTTGTATGAATTTGTTGCCATATTCATTCTACCCTCACTGTCAGTTATGCGAACAGAATAAGATTGATTATTAATAACTGTATTGTTATCTGTATGCGAATAATATGTGTTTGGACTTGGATTACTTTCGCTATGCAAAACAGTTGTACCTTTTAGGAACTCCATTTTTGTTAATGTTCCCTGTGGATTTTCCCCTAATTTTGCATTTCCTGATATTTTGGGATTAACAACATCATTACCACGTTCACGTAAAATGAATTTTGGACTTGCAGTTAATACTATTTTTGGCGAAATTGATTTAAAATCAAATATGTAGTCTAAGGCATCTTCTACTGTTGTTACATTTACATTTTTGTCAAATCTTGAACTGAACGCATCACGAATATACTCCATATTTGTTCCCGGATTGTCATCATTAAGTAATGTTGCTGTTGATAGTCTATAATCAACTGCATCGAGAGTTACCTTATCGTTTGAAATATCTACAAACGAGCTATTAAGATTAGTAAAAACATAGTTTTCAAAATCTCTAAAATTAGTCGGTGTATCGTATTCAAATATTCTTATCATTTTTTAAAAAATTACAAATCCTAACAATCGCATTGTTTGTGAGTTATATCTATATTTACGTTTTTTTTCTTCAACTCCAATTGTGCCGTTAGCTGTTATTACATCATATTTTTTATCATCGAAATTTAAACCTACAATGTCAGCATGTCCTCGCCAATCTGCGTTCATGTGCTTATAAAATGCTATTGCTCCAACTTTAGGTTTTTTTGAAAGTTTATACAATCCTAATTTTTGATTTTTTACAAGATTTGCCCATGTTGTTTGGGAACTTGGAGTAAACAGCTTTTTTACAATTTCTCTTTGCTTACCTTTTAATGTTCTCAACAGAATTAGCTTTGTAAACAAAACACAATAGTCCCATTTTAACTGCCAACCTACCTTTTTCATTAAGGTTTCAAAATACTTATTGTTCCAACCTTGATTGGGGTGTATTTCTTTAATTCCTACAAACTTTTTAGCATCTTCAACAATTTTATAGCCTGTTCTTTTTCTGAATAAAAAGAAGCCACCTACCGTTAAACTCGCAAAAGCAACGGTAGAAATAGCAATTTTTTTTTCATTAGATATGGAAGATAAAAAATTCATTGTTTATTTTAAATTATATAATTTATAGCCTGCATTTTTATATTTCAAAAGGTTCTCTTTAGTTCTTGGAGCAGTTAAAACACCATCGGCATTTAACCAAATTGTTTTTGCTCCATTAACTTGTTTTATTTCAATTCTTGTCTGCTTATTGAAATATCCCATAAATGCAACCTTCTCTTTTCTGCCTGTTGTAACAACATTTGTAAATATGCTATTTTTGTTTAATGTTTGACTTGAAAAAACATCATACAATTCTTTGTACAGATATGATTCCTTTGTCATTACTACCATTTTACCTTCTGAATAATACCGCGGATTTTCCTTGTCTTTTTCAGGCTCATAATAATCACTTAAAACATTTAGAAGTTTTGCATATTCTTTGGAATTAAGTTCTTTTTGTAAATGCACAGATAAACTGTCATTGTATAGTTTTTTATAAGATTTTTGCACATCAGAAAAAGAAACTGCAGGGTCATTTGAAACTGCATAGGCTATATTCATAATTTCAGTTTCGTTTGTACCGTCAGGCAACCATGTGGTTCCACTTGGAAACATTGCTACTCTTAATCGTTTTGCATACTGAACGGCAGGACTTTGGTCTTGTTCAGATTTGTTTTTTATAATTTTCTTTGTTACCTTATATCCTGCAAAAACAATTGCAGTTCCTACAACAAACTTTGCTATATTGTTCCTTATGCTTCTTTTTCTTTCCGCTTCATAGATTGCAAGCTGTACATCAGATTCAGTTCTTCCGGTAACAGGTACTTTTTTATCTGTTTTAGAAGCAACTTTATTTGCAAGAGCTGTTGCAATAATCGGATGTAAGCCTAAATTACTCATTGCTAATTAGTTTATAAAATTTTTAACCATTGGATTGTCAAGTTTCTTAATCACTTTTGCCAAAAAGTTTGGATTTTCATTTATCTTTTCATAAAAACTCATTAAATCCTCTTCCTCTACATTTTGAGCTATATTATTAAATATTGCACCTATTTTCTTCACATTTTCAATGTTAGATGCTGATACTGTTGTTTTTATAATTGCCTTTTTCATTTTATTGCTGTTTATACTCTTCAACTTTATCAATAATATTATCGGCAGCTGTTTTATTTGCTTGCTGATTATTATATTCAGAAACTACCATGTCATTTAATTTTGTAAGGTTTTCAACGCTTGAATTTCCATACATGAAAACATTAAAGAATGATGCTAAAATTTTATATGCGTTTTCATCATTATTTTTTTCAATAATTTCTGAAAGTGCATTATTAATATTGTCAGCAAGCTGTTTTGCTTCGGCTTTTTTGCCTGTATATTCAACTACTTCCTCAATTTCAACATCATCTGTTGAGGTGCTTTTGTTACTTTCTGTTGGTTTTGTTTCTACTGCTTTAAATGTATCTTCTCCGAATAAGCCTCTTAAACTTTCTTCATCTACTTTAGCAATTTTTGCAGCAACAAGACCGCCAACGGTTATAATTTTTTCAAACTTGTCATTTTTATCTTCAATTCCCGACAATTCTCTTTTATGGTCATCTTCAAGTCTTTCAACAATTCTTACATGGTCGGCCTTAAGTGTGTTAAGTTCCCATGTTTTTGTTTTAATATCTTCTTTTAAATCTGATACCTTTTCAGTAAGATTTGCCACTTTTTCGGTAAGTGCTTTTTTGTCGGCTTTTAGCTCCTTATTGTCTTCCTCAAGTCTTTTGTTTTCTCCGGCAAGAAATTTTGCATTTACTTTTGTATCGTAAATACCTGCAAGTCCTCCTAAACTTTCAAGTCCTACATCTCCTAATCCTGCAATATCTTGTTTTGGTTTAGGCACTTCTTTATGCAAAACAAAAACTTTTTCAAAAAGAGGATTTTGCCTGATGCTTTTTGCAGTACGTTCAAATACAGAAATGCTAATTTGATAAGGATTATCAATTAAAACAGCTTCTAATGCTTCTAAGAATTTTTGCTCGCCTGTATAATCCTCTGTTTTTGGGTTGGCAGGCTTGAAAATTTGGTCGTAAAACGAACCTGTTGCGATAACAAAATAATGTACGTTTTTTTTGCCTTTTATATAAGCATCAAAAAACTGTTTTATTTGCCTATTTGTTACTTGTTCTATTGTCATTGTTTTGTTGCTTTAAATTTTGTTTTGATTTTATTCTCTGTATGGTGTTACCTTTAAAAATTTTAATTTAAACTCAAAAGGCGATGGCGAGTTTTCTGTTCTGACATGCACATAGTTTCTAAACTTTACAAGCCTTAAATCATTTTCAAATTCCCAATCTGTTTTAGATGTTGATAAAAATTCATTTTCAGAGCCAATATATAGTGCAACAGATAAAGGTATGTCCAGTTTTGAAGAGGCAAAGTAGTAATAAGAATCTTTATCAAGTTCAATCCTAATATTATGCTCTATTTCTTCTGGAATATCAACATCAACAAGCTCAATAAAGTATTTATCAGCCTGAAATAAATGCTTAATCTTTTTTTCAATATCTTTATCAAATAATATAGTATCCATTATAATTTATTCAGATTCAAGGTATAATGTTAGCGTTAATTTTGTTCTTAAAAAATGTTCAAAATTTAAGTATGAGTTAGCATTATAATAATTAATAATACCTTGATTTAACTTCAAAGTCAAATAATTCATTCCATTTGATATAATATCTTTATTTATTAAAATTCGTGTGTTGACATAATTTCTTTTAGTATAATCTAACGTTTCTAATACTGAAATATCGTTACATAAGAATAAACCTGTTTGGAAATTAGCATCTTGTATTACTTCATCACTTTCGTTATTTAATAATACTGAAACATCAAATATGTCTTCAAATGTCGCTTCTCTTTGAGCTGCATTATCAAGACCAACAATATTATTAACAATCAAATTAATTGATTTCAACCTTTTTATATTGCTTGGAACTCTGAATGGTATCTTTGCTCCGTAAATATCTTTTAAAGGCTTATTTATTTCGATAGAGTATAACACAAAAATTATTTTTTAGTATATTTATCAGACTTTTCACAAATAAAAAATACATTTACCTTATATGGCACTGTTACAGAATTGCCATCAGCATATTCAATATGAACATCAGACGCATCTATTTTTACATCAGTTCTCCATGCAGCTTCATATACAGAATAGTTATTGGTTTTCTCAATCAAAACAAAATGAAACATGCCATCAGCAACTATATAGTTTCTATCAACCTGTATGGATAGTTTTGAATCATAGTTAGTGCCTGCGTTATCATCTCCATTTCGGAATAATGTAAATACACCTAAAACTTTTTTATGCTCAATTTTAGTTTTAAAATCTTTTGAAATCTTTTGCCCTGCACTTGTAACTTTTAGTTCAAAGCTCTCTAATTCTAAATTTGGAACATCTTCTAAACCTTTATTAGCTTTAATTAATTCTTTGAACTCATCAATTTCGTCTTGAAATTCATTCTGAACTTCTTCTGATATTTCTTTGCCAACTATCTCTCCCAATATTTTAATAATTCTGCCTTTCATTGTTTTGAGTTTTTTTTAAAAAAAGGGCTGACCTTTTACAGCCCTTTTTAAAATATAATAATGAATAAAAAATAAAGCCTATGCTTTCACAACTGCCACACCTTTAAGCATTACTTTAAAGTATGTGTTTGCTACCGGAGTACTGAACATTTTCACATCAAATGTGATTTCTTTAGCTTCTTGAATTAATTTAGGAACTTCAAGTTCTACCTCTCCAATTCTTAAGCCGTCAGATTCTTTTCTTTTGAAAACATCCATAGAACCTCTTTCAATGAAAGATTTTTGTCCGTTTTTAAAGTTATATTCTGCATTTGCTGTGTTTGGTGTAATCTTATCAAAATCGACGGACGCACCATCTGCTTCATCGTCTCCTGATGGAGCAGCAGCAACACCTTCTTGAAATGCAATATGAGTAACCAACATTGCTGTACGGTTGTCAAGTTTTGCATCATTAATATTCGTAACTCCCTCTCGTCTGTCATCTGAAGTTAAGAACATTTCAACAACATTTTTGTCGGCTTTTTTTATTGCGTAAACCTCAAAGTCTGCAATTGTGTAAGCACCTGATGCTAATCCTTTACGAATATCATCATTTTCAATTTGAGAAATTCTTTTTTCAAATTTTGCCTTACCTGTCATCATTTTTGAATCAGGTTTGCGAATTTGAACTGCGTTTCTTTTGTTTCTTCTTGCAAAGCTTCTTACTGCATTGCTCATTGCACGTTTGTAATTTGGGTGCTTTCTATGCGCTCCCAATCCCTCTAAAACCTCTACTACTTGCGAATCTGTTAAATCCACAACATCAAGTTCCATTGCTTCAGCGTGTCCTAATCCGCCTAAGAAACCGTTAATTACGTTTTGTGTTACCATTTTAATTTAGTTTTAATTTAAAAAATCGGTTAATTATTAATTATAAAATACTTGAATCTCCTAAGCGGCATCAAGTTCATCAATTACTACATCTGCATATTCTACATTATCAAACTCTTCTTGATAATTATCTGCCGGAGCTTCTGCATATTCTGCATTATCAAACATTTCTTGATAATTATCTGACGGAGCTTCTGCACCCATGCTTAAAGCTGTTCCTGTTAATTGAGGTAAGCTAAGTTCTGCCGCAGGAGGTACAGGTAAACCTGTTTCCATGTCGATAATTTCAAAATCATTGTTTCCTAAAACACTTACTCCAGGAAGTCCTGCAAGATAATCCTTGCCTAATACTACATTAGACAAATCAGCAATACCCATAGACGCAAAGCCTATGCTTGCAAACTTCATGTTTTCGTCTCTCATTCTAACATAACCAACAGCTCCTACTGTTGTTATAATTGCGGGTTTTACATATTTGCTAACATTTTCTGACATTTCTATACCAACAAGACCTTGAACAGGTTCAGATTTGATAGCTTTGTCAAGAAGATGAGAAGCTGCTCTACCTAACACCATTCCGCCAAAAGCGTAAAATATTGGCTTTGACGATTCTTTCGTAACTTTTGAAATTGTTACATCATTTTCTATTGTTACATCATTTTCTTTAGACATTTCTTAAAATTTTTAGTTCATATAAGTTATTTTCCTATTGCCTTGTTGTATTTTTAATTGCTTATTGCAATACTATTCCTTTTAATTGTGTTGATGTTTTAGGCTTTTCAGCCTTGTTTTTTTGATTTTTATTCCACAATACCAATGCTCCTGTTATTCCACCAACTATTGCTGTACCTATCAAGACAGGCTTCCAAGATTTCTTACCATAATTCACATCATTAGTTTTTGCGACTGTTGATATAGAATTTTCATAATTATTTTGTTGTTGCCTATTTTCTTGTTTTGGTTTAATTTGAGGTGCCGGTGCTATACCTCTATCAACTTGTCTGTTGTCTTGTTTTGGTTTAATTTGAGGTGCCGGTGCTATACCTCTATCAACTTGTCTGTTGTCTTGTTTTGGTTTAATTAGAGGTGCTACTTTTTTAGCAACTTCTTTAACTTTTAAACCTGCTTTTTTAATCCAATTCCAAATCTTCAAAATAAATGCACCTGCTGCTGTTAAAAGACTGCCTATTGTAATTCCACCATCTCCAAGCTCTCCAAGACCTTTAAATTCTCCTGCTTCAACTCTTCTTTGCATTTTTTTATTAAACAATGCTTTCTTTTTGCGACCTTTGGCGATAGAAGACATAAGTTTACTTTCCTTACCACCCATTCCCTTGTACATTTTCACAACTTTAGCAAGCACACCTTTATCTTTTGCTTGTTTACTTCCTAAACTTGTTGCAATTCCAAGAAAATTAATAGCAAATAATCCTCTTAATGCGTTTCTTACCGCAATGGTTACAGGATTAACACGGTTAAGTTTTGGCACTACTTTTTTCAAAACTGAAATGTGTTTTTTTATAACTTTTTTATGCAAGTCAACAAATTTTTTTGCTCCTTTTTTTAGTTTATCACGAAATCTTGAGAATAAGCCGTTAAGTTCGTTTATTTCATCTTCGTATAATTCTGCAAGGATTGAGAAAAAACCTTGACCGTCTGCTAAGTCAGAAATGTTTAAATCAGAAACATCGTAATTTATGTAACCATTTTTAAACAATTCCTTTTCTTTTGCAGCAAGTATTTGAATAGCTTGTATTCTGTTCTCTGTATTCCAATTAGCAAGCAAATAGTCATACATTTGCAACATTTGTTCTGAATCTTGTTGAGTTCTGAACATGTCGGGATATTTTGCAATTGCAGACCTTGTTTTTGTAATGTAGTTTAATAATGCTACATCAGTATCAGCATCAACGCCACTAAGTGCTTCGTTAAAATCGGACATAGCTACTACGTCCATTATATCTGTATCGTAATTATTCATTGTCCTTGTTTTTATTTCTGTTAATTGCGTATGCTATTGTACCTGCAACTGCTGCACTTGTTATAGCAATAGGAACCTTATTTTTGCTTATGAACGCCTTTGCTGTTTCAACAAAATTGCGTGGTTTTTCTACATTATTTGGATTTGGAGTTGCTATATTTGCATAATTTGCAGCATCAACTTCATTTTCTGACCTTGCTATTTCAGGGTTAGTTTCTGCACTTGCTATTTCAGGATTAGCTTTATTCCTTTTAACAAAATTTTTAATTTTATTCTTGAAGTTTTTTAACTTTTCAAAAAACTTTAATTTGCCCAATCCTGCAATTCCTTCACTTCTTATATAACCTTTCTCAATTAGCTCATCTTCATATTCTGCAAGTTTATCAAGTGCTAAATCACGTTGTGGAGTGTTCCAATATTTAATTGCATAATCGTACATTGATAGCAATGTTTCGGGATGTGCAATATGTCTAACGCTATCGGGGTTGCTTGCAATTGCAGCTCTGGAGTTAAGCAAATAACTATATGCTTCCTCTTCTGTTCCTGCAAGTGTTCCAAATTGACTTCCTACGCCGGATAGATAATAAACATCTATTCCGCTTAATGGTTTATTGTTCATATCAAATGTTTTTTCTTTTAAATAACTTTTCTCTGCATTGTAAGAATGATATACAGGGTCTATGATTATTGGCGGTTTGCCATTTCGTGGAATTAATGTATAAACATGAGAATATCCTCGACCTGTATAATCGGCAATCCTGAACAAATATGGAATGCCTAAATTCTTTAAAATTGAAGCGATAAAAATTGATATATCATCGCAATCGGCAGAATAATCTTTACTATAATAGCCTTTATCAGCATAATGCTGACGTGCTAATCTTTGACCTAAATGGTAAGTTGTTGCGGGATTTCTTAATTGTTCCCCAATTTCTAAGTCATATTTGATGTATTTATAAATCCAATCAAATATATGTCTTGCAGTTTGTTCAACTGTGGGACGTTTAAATATTTTATATGCAGCTTCTTTGATTAACCTGTGGTCTTTATTCACAATGTCAATCATTAATCCAACTGTTTCAACAGTACTTGCATTTCTTTTTATTATCTCTTTATTTCCTTTTGGAACAGGAAAATATTTGTCGAATTTTGGAGCTGCAATTATTTCCCTATCTATTGCTGAAATTGGTGCATAACCTAATACGAATTTACCAAGAGAATGCCCCCCTGCTAATGTATCTTCGTATGAAATAGGCATGCGGTTTATGATTAGGCTTGTTTTTGCTGTTAAGTACTTTAAGATTTCACTTTGATATTTAGCAAGTGTTTCATTTGCTTTTGATATATTTGCTACAAATCCTTTTCCTATTTCCCAATTTTGGGTTATAGTTCTAATAAAATCAGCAAGTTCGCTTTTAAGATATGCTAAATCAATTTGGAATTGAATATCTTTAATAGTAGTTTGTGAACGCTTATTTAAGGTATAAACCTTATTGCTTATTACTGACCTACCAATTTCCTTTCCTGCATATTTTATTATAATGTCGGGGTGAGATATTGTAAATTTCTCATTGGTAGGATTAATTAATTTAATATCAAGTGCAAAACGAGTATCAATAGTAAATGGCACAATGCTCACTTTATGAATCCTCATATTTTTAACTGAGAGTTCATAATCAATATCTTCGGCAGCTTTTGAAATGGATACACCTTTTGAAAGCACATAAGTTACACCACCTGCAACTACGGCTATTATTATTGGAGTTAGTGCCATTTAATTGAATTATTAAAAATAAAAAATCAAAAAAAAACTATGAAATATACCAATTAGGGTGTGTAGCTCTGTAAATTGTTACATTATATCCTATATTACTTGTAAATGATTTTTGCATCCTATAATCATCATACAAACTATATATTCCCCTGCTAAATGTTTCTTTTATATCAAGTTCATAAATGTTAGAATATTTTGCTTTAAAATATGAATGAAGATTGTTAGACTGCCTTGAGAGGACAAAACCAGTAGTGTAT
>PDWI01003322.1_pt1 | contig 22798 bp, 18 predicted proteins | sample 1430891 | NCBI WGS metagenome assembly PDWI01 (sample SAMN01162508, study PRJNA174530) | Oral metagenome, whole genome shotgun sequencing project. | biome: Marine environment; feature: Marine mammal; material: Swab sample of the gingival sulcus; isolation source: swab sample of gingival sulcus... | reverse complement strand
AAAATCGTGCAAATTACTGGACTAAAGTGGCATAGTCATAATCAATAACCAATTATAGCCACGATGCCTTTTTTACCGCTTTTGGGAAGACCAAGACATGATAACCTGTAAATCAACCGAGAAACACAATGGAAAAATTAAAACCCGTCTATGACAAACTCAATTGGAAAACGCGGTTTATCCCTTTTTTATTGATTGTATTGATATCGGCTGGCTACTTTGCTTTGATTTACGCGACGGGGCATGAATTTCACGATTTATTGGGGCTGATGTTTTTAGTTTACTTTCCGATGACATTGGGTGCTTTGATTGCCTATTTTATGCAACTCACAACACACTCGCGAACGGGTACGCATTCCGTGTTATTTTCGGCGCTTTTTATCAGTTTTTTAATCAGTATAGCGATTTTTCAGGAAGGCAGTATTTGCATTGTTATCGCTTCCCCAATCCTCTATTTTATGATGTGGGTAGGCGCGGAAATCATGCATGCTATCTGTAAACATTTATGGCAGTCGAAGACGATGCTGTCGATTGCCTTGGTGCCCTTTATGGCGATATTTATGCCGCAAGAAGCGCGTTTGTACGACGCGCATAAAACCTATGAAATCGTCATCAATGCCAGCCCTGAAACCGTGTGGCAAAGCATCAACAATATCAGCGCCATTACCCCCGATGAGTTCCCCAATAGTTGGAGCGCCAGGATTGGCGTGCCCATGCCGTTGTCTGCGACAACCGTTCCTAGTGCCGAGTCGCCTGTGGGGCTTGTGCGTAAATGTCAATGGCACAAAGACATTTGGTTTGACGAACCGATTACAGAAATTATCCCCAATCAGCGCTTGGCTTGGTATTTTAAATTTTATCCCAATTCGGTGCCATCTGGTGCTTTAGATGACCACGTCACCATCAACGGTCCACATTTTAAATTGCTGACAGCGAGTTACGACCTTGAACAACTGGGCGAGCAACAAACCAAACTGACATTCAATGTCAATTACCAAGTTATCACTGAATTAAACTGGTACGCAGGTTGGTGGGCTGATTTCTTTATGGACGACTTTGCCGAGAATGTGTTGTTGCTCTATAAGCACCGACTCGAAAGCTAACCTAGCCCACTTGAAACTTCACAACTCGCCCCTATCTATAGATTATGTTAAATAAGATAATCTAGGAGCACGACATGCGAGTTGATAAATTCACATCACGTTTACAAATGGCCATTGCCGAAGCCCAATCTCTGGCGCTGGCTAAAGACAATCCCAATATTGAACCAGTGCACGTGTTGCATACGATGCTGACTAATGAAGACAGTGGGGCGAAGCCTTTGTTGGCCAAAGTCGGTGTCAAAATGGGGCAGCTGTTAGCCGATATTAACAATCTGTTGGAGTCTGTGCCTCAGGTCAGTGGCGCCAGCGAGGGCGAGGTGCATATTTCTCCCGAGTTGTCGCGCATTTTGAATGTGGCCGATAAATTAGCCAGCAAGCGCGGTGACAGCTATATTTCCACCGATTTATTTTTGTTAGCCTTGGTTTCCGCGGGTAAAGACATGAGTGCCAAAGCGCTCAAAGCTGCGGGTGCCAGCGAAAAAGCCCTGCAACAAGCCATCGACAGTCTGCGCGGCGGCGAAAATGTCAATGACCCTGAAGCCGAAGGCAAACGCGAAGCCTTAGAAAAGTATGCCGTTGACTTAACGCAACTGGCTGAAGACGGCAAGCTAGACCCCGTTATCGGCCGCGATGAAGAAGTGCGCCGCAGCGTGCAAATTTTGCAACGCCGCCGCAAAAACAATCCCGTGCTTATTGGCGAGCCAGGGGTAGGGAAAACCGCAATTGTCGAGGGGCTTGCTCAGCGCATCGTTGCGGGTGAAGTGCCCGATAGCTTGAAAAATAAGCGCGTGTTGTCGCTAGACCTTGCCGCGCTGATGGCGGGTGCCAAGTTCCGCGGTGATTTTGAAGAGCGCCTCAAAGCCGTGCTCTCGGAGTTGGACAAAGAACAAGGCAATATTATTCTCTTCATTGACGAAATCCACAATCTGGTGGGCGCGGGAAAAACGGAAGGCTCTATGGACGCGGGCAATATGCTTAAACCTGCCTTGTCGCGCGGCACTTTGCAATGTTTTGGTGCGACCACCTTGGATGAATACCGCGAATACATCGAAAAAGATGCCGCCCTTGAGCGCCGTTTCCAAAAAGTTATGGTCGATGAGCCCACGGTTGAAGCCACGGTAGCCATTTTGCGCGGGTTGCAAGAAAAGTACGAAGTCCACCACGGCATCAATATCACCGACCCCGCGCTGGTGGCGGCGGCTACGCTGTCGCACCGCTATATCACTAACCGCAACTTGCCCGATAAAGCCATCGACTTAATTGATGAAGCCGCGGCAAAAATTCGCATGGAGCTAGATTCCAAGCCCGAACCGTTGGATCGCATTGACCGCAAGTTGATTCAGTTGAAAATTGAGGAAGTGGCACTGAAAAAAGACGATGACAAATTGTCTAAACAGCGGCTAGAAAAGTTGCACGAAAAAATTGCTCAATTGGAAAAAGAATACGCCGATTTAGAAGAAGTGTGGATGGCGGAAAAAAATTCGGTGCAAGGTTCAGCGCACATTCGTGAGGACATTGATAAAGTCAAATTTGCCATCGAAACTGCCACGCGCAACGGCGATTTAAACAAAGTGGCAGAATTGCAATACGGCAAATTGCCCGAACTGCAAAAACGCCTGGAACAAGCCGAGGCAATGGGCAGTGAACAGCACTTCCAACTGTTGCGCAACGAAGTCAGCGACAACGAAATTGCCGATGTGGTTTCGCGCTGGACGGGCATTCCCGTGTCCAAAATGATGGAAGGTGAAAAGGCCAAGTTGTTGCGCCTAGAATCGCACCTCAACAAGCGCGTCATCGGTCAAGATACCGCGGTATCGGTGATTGCCAACACCATTCGTCGCTCGCGCGCGGGCTTGTCGGATGGCGGCAAACCCATTGGCTCGTTCTTGTTCTTAGGACCTACGGGTGTGGGGAAAACCGAACTCACTAAAGCCTTGACAGCGTTTATGTTTGACAGCGAAGACTTGATGGTGCGCCTCGATATGTCGGAGTATATGGAATCGCACTCGGTAGCGCGTTTAATTGGTGCGCCTCCGGGCTATGTTGGCTATGACGAGGGCGGCATGCTCACTGAGGCGGTACGCAGAAAACCATATTCTGTAGTGTTGTTTGACGAAGTGGAAAAAGCCCACCCCGAAGTCTTTAACGTGCTATTGCAAGTGCTAGACGACGGACGCTTGACCGACAGCCAAGGGCGGGTGGTCGATTTTAATAACACCATTATTATTATGACCTCCAACTTAGGCTCGCACCGCATTCAGGCACTGACTGAGCAGGCGCAAAAAGCGGGCAATGTCGATAGTTTGCCTGCGCGCATTCACGAAGAAGTCATGGAGGTGGTCGGACAGCACTTCCGTCCCGAATTTATTAACCGCATTGATGAAACGGTGATTTTCAATCCCTTGACCAAAGACGTGGTGCGCCTGATTGCCGATATCCAAGTCAAGCGCCTCGCCCAACGCGTTGCCGACAAGCAAATTACCTTGAGTGTCAGTGACAAGGGCTTAGACTTCTTGACCAATGTGGGCTTTGACCCCGTTTACGGGGCAAGACCACTCAAGCGCGCTATCCAGCGTGAGTTGGAGAATCCTTTGGCAACCGCGCTGCTCTCAGGGCAGTTCGGCGTGGGAGATACCATTCATGCAGATGTGGTTGAGGGTGAGTTTGTTTTTGATAAGCACTGATAGTTGATAGTCGCTTTATCACTAAAAAAGGGTGTCAAATGACACCCTTTTTTAGTGGTTAATTATTCCAACAACTAAGGCTTTACGACACGCCAGCAAAGCCGATTTCGCGAAAGCCTATGAGAAAGCTTTGCAGAACCTTCTATAACTTAATCGTTTTGCTTTGATAGGTCATACGGCTATTAAAATAGCTCTTAATACCGCGGGCAATCGCACTGGCTAAGCGGTCTTGATAGCTGCTGTTGCGTAATTTCTGCTCTTCTTCTGGGTTAGAGATAAACGCCGTTTCCACCAACATTGAGGGAACATTGGGCGATTTCAACACGGCAAAACCCGCGCGTTCAACATAGTGTTTGTGAACACTACCAATGCCTTTTAGCTGACGCAAAGTCTTTTTCGCCAGTGAGTGGCTGGACTCAATGGTTGCGTCCTGTTGCATTTTGAGTAGCACATTACCGACTTCGTTATCGTAGCGAACGGAAGCGATACCGTATTTTCTATCTACGGCGTTCTGTCCTTGGGCAAGGATTTTTGCCGCCTCGGAGGTTGCGCCTCGGTTGGATAAAATAAACACGGAAGAACCGCGGGCAGCGCGCCTACGCACGGCATCAGCGTGGATGCTGACAAACAAGTCGGGTTTGTGCTTGCGCGCCAATGCCAAGCGACCGCGCAAGGTGATATAGCGGTCAGTGCGACGCGTCAATATGGCTCGCATACCCGGGGTAGCATCAATTTTGCGTTTTAAGCGTTTTGCTATTTGTAAAACAACGCGCTTTTCCTGTGTTTGGCGCAAACCGATAGCACCGCTGTCTTTGCCCCCGTGACCGGGGTCTATCATCACCAAAATATCCTTGTAGCGATGCGGCTTGCGCGCCGCGGTTTTAATGGCACGCGGCTTGACTTTGGGGCGAATTTTCGTTTCTGCTTTGGCAACGGGCTGACCGAGCATTCTGACTTTAGCCAAGGTCTGTTTCTTTTTGGGGGCAGCTTTGAATCGCTTCTTAGAAGGGGCTTTGAATTGCTTCGCCACCTTGGGAATACTCGCCTTGGGGGACTCCAACGTAATGACTGGCATCTTGACGCGTTTGGCAACCGTCTTGCCTTTTAACACCCTGTTGGGATAGTCAAAAACGTCAACGACAACGCGATGTCCGCGCTTGCCATTGGGAGGAATTGCATAGGTTTTCCAACGAAAATCCTTAGCGAGCTCCAGAACTACGCGAACCTTATCACTTTTAGGCATTCCCGTACGCACAATGCTAACGCCACGATTTCTAAAGGAAAGCTTATTGCTAAAATTGCTTGCAAGACTCCCTTGTATATCGACAACCAAACGTAGGGGGCTAGATAAGGGAAAAGCTTTAAGATTAGGTCGTTCCGCTACATCTATAATAATTTGCACCTTTTGATCCGTCGATTTGGAACGGATTTGCTGTACTTGATTGGCAGCAAATAGCTGGCTGGCAAAAGACAGCAAAAGACCAATAAACGGGAGGCAAACGATTTTTTTTATATTCATTTTTAGATTGTATTTGTTAGTCTATGGTTAAAACATGCGAGACACTCACTCCATGCGAGTGATTGTAACATATTCAATTTCATCATCATAGTGCAAGTGGGTTGGACTTTTGCACGCCCACTGATAAAAGCGGGATAGATGCCAAGCGTGACTGCGCTTGATTCGCACTGATAAACCCCTTATCATAGCCACCATCCTAGTGATACGAAGCACGGCGCACTCCGTCGCTGTCACCATTATAACAAAAAAAGAGAGTCCAATATGTCTGATTTATTAACAACTTCATTAAATAATTTGCATCTAGAGCTAGGTGCTAAAATGGTGCCTTTTGCGGGTTATAGCATGCCCGTCCAGTACGCCGAAGGCATTGTCAAAGAACATCTACACACGCGCGCAGCCGCCAGTCTGTTTGACGTTTCCCACATGGGGCAACTGCTGTTGTCGGGCGAGGGCATTGACGTGGCATTGGAAAAGCTATTGCCAATAAGTGTCGTCGGACTAAAAGTCAACCGCCAGCGTTACGGTTTTTTCACTCTGCCAAACGGTGGCATTTTGGATGATTTGATGCTGACGCGCGTTGATGACAACACTTTTTATATGGTCGTCAATGCCTCGCGCAAAGCCGTTGACTATCCGCATCTGCGCGAGCATTTACGCGGTTTTGACATCACAGAAATGACTGAGCACGCCCTGATTGCCCTCCAAGGCCCTCAAGCTGCTGCGGCCTTGGCACAATGTATCGCAGGCGTTGACCGCATGAAGTTTATGGACAACTGCCCCTTTGAATGGGACGGTGTGCCAGTGCGCGTCTCGCGTTCAGGTTACACGGGGGAAGATGGCTATGAAATTTCTGTACCCGCTGACAAAGCCGTCGCTTTTGCCCAACAGCTACTTACCCTAGAGGGCGTCAAGCCCGCGGGATTGGGGGCGCGCGATGCCTTGCGTTTAGAAGCGGGCTTTTGCCTTTATGGTAACGATATTGATGAAACGACCACGCCCGTTGCCGCCGACCTGTTGTGGGCCATACAAAAAGTTCGCAAAGCAGGTGGTGAACGCGAGGGTGGCTTTATTGGTGCTGAGGTGATTTTGCCACAAATCGCTGAGGGCGCTAAACAAACGCGCACGGGCTTTTTAGTGAATGGCAAAGTGCCTGTGCGCGCGGGCACGGAGTTGTTCGATGAGGACGATACGGTGATTGGAAAAATCACTTCGGGTGGTTTTGGCGCTACGCGCAACGCTCCCGTGGCAATGGGCTATATCGACAGTCAATATGCAAAAGCAGGCACCACGGTTATCGCCAAAGTACGCAAAAAACGCATTGAACTGACAGTAACCGATTTGCCATTAGTGCCGCATCGCTATTACCGCGGCTAGTTGCCGTTTTGAGAGGAGAGCATTAATATGACAACAGATACAGTAGAGGCAACCGAGCTCACGAAAGCGCAAAAAATCGATGCTGAAATTGCCAAGTTGATAGCAGAAACAGCAAAGATTAGTGCTGAAACGTCAAAAATCAATGAGGAACTAGCCAAGACGCGGGCTGAAACAGCGAAAATCAACAAGGAAACCGTCTGGTATCCGTTGCTGATAGCCACGGGCTTTGTTGGTGCTATTATTGCTTTGACAAAGATATTTTTATGAACTCAAGCGGCTAGCGGCCAGTAGCTTGCGCGTGTAATCGTGTTGTGGCTGGGCAATCAAAGCTTCGGTGGCGTTTTCCTCGACAATGCGCCCTTGGTACATGACGGCAACGCGGTCAGACAGGGCGCGTACCACCGCCAAATCGTGGCTGATAAACAGCAAGCCCATGCCGTAGCTTTCCTGTAAGTCTTGCAACAGCGATAAAATCTGTGCTTGAACGGTGACATCCAAGGAAGTCGTCGGCTCATCGGCAATCAGCAATTTGGGTCGCCCTGCCAGCGCGATGGCAATCATCACCCGCTGGCGCATGCCGCCCGAAAGCTGATGTGGGTAGGCGCGTATTTTTTCTTCGGGCTGTTTAATGCCCACTTGCTGAAACAGGCTGATGACCTCAACGCGGTAATCGCTTTTTTTCAGCTTTGGGCGGTGTAGCGCGAACACTTCTTCGACTTGCTTGCCCACCCGCTGTACGGGATTCAGGGCAACCAGTGGGTCTTGGAAAATAACGGCAATATCGCTACCGCGGATGGCCTGCATTTGCTGAGGCGTTTGCGCGCTTAAGTCGAGCACTTCCCCGTCTTTGTAGTAATGGATGGCATCGGCGCGGATGCGGGTTTTATTGGCAGGCAATAAACGAATTAGCGCCATGGCAGAAACGGATTTTCCACTGCCCGATTCGCCTACCAAGGCCAACACCTTGCCCGCCTCAATAGACAAATCCACGCCGTGAATAACATCTTCAAACTGTTGGCTGTCCTCATTTAAAAAGCCCACCCGTAAGTTTTTTACTGACAATAACATTACTGACCTCCCAAGCGATAGCGGCTATCGATAATGGCAGTATTGGGCAAGGTTTCTTTGCGGGCAATTTTGGCTTTGATAGCGGGGTCAATCCACAGCGTGCCTAGCCCCATGGGGTCGAATAAGCTACTAGCACGTTTGGGCGCAATGTCATCGGGCAAACGCACGTAAGCCCACGCCGCTTCGCGCGTGTAGGGCACCATGTACGTGGGAATAAATGCGCCAATAGCGGCAATTTTGTCCTGAATAGCGTGGGCGAGGCGAACGCGCTCAGCTTTGCGGGTAGCGAGGCGGTAAGCGTCAATCAGCTGATCCATCTCGGGGTCGGCAGTGTTGGTAATGTTGTTGGTTTGCGGCTTGTTGGCGTTGTCGCTGTGAAAGTGTTCGCGGTATTGTGGGCGCTGGCTAGTCCCCCATGCCATCCACGCGACTTGGTGTTTTTTCTCCATCAAATGCCGATAGGAAGAAGCCCCCGTCAATAATTGCAACTGCATGTCTATGCCCGCCTTTTTCATTTCCTCTTTTAGTAAGGCCAGTCTGGGCGTGTGCATATTGGAGCTATAGCTGACATTAAAGCGCAATTTCTTGCCGTCTTTTTCGCGAATGCCATCACTCGTCAATGCCCAGCCCGCGCTGTCTAACAAGGCGCTGGCTTTGTTCAAGTCAAAAGGCTTGGGATGAATGCGCGGGTTGCTGTAGTCGCCATACCCCGTAGTGAAATTGGGCAAGCGGTCGTAGTCGCCGCGCAGTAAGGTTTGATTCATTTTATCGACATTGAGCGCATAGGCCATGGCTTGGCGCACGCGCTTATCGGCAAACAGCGGGTCGGCAAGGTTGATATATAAGCCGTAAGTCGGCTGAGGCGTTTCATTGTAAAACCAGATTTTGCGAATCCAACCGTTGGCGAATTCCCGCGTTAGCGTGCGCTCGTGCCAGAACTCGGGCAACACTACGCCGAAACTGTCCAACTCGCCCTTGAGAAATAAATTCCAAGCGACATTGGTGTTACGGATAACTTTAATGCGAATTTTATCGACATTAAAGCGATTTTTGTAATAGCGCAAATCCGCGCCCCACCAATCTTTGACGTGCACGAAGTCAACATAGCGACCTTTGCGAAAGTCGCCTATCACATAAGGCCCTGTGGTCGGCGCAATTTTCCAATTCGCCCACTTGACCCAGTTGTCATTCAATTGGTGAAAATGTTTGGGCACGGGAGAAATGCTGGTTTCCAGCAACACATCATCGCGCGGTTTAGCGCTGCCTAGGGTGACGGAGAGGGTGCAGTCGTCGTACTTGCTGACATCGACAATTCGCTCGCGGTAATAATTGTTGTACCACGGTGCGACAATGTGTTTCGAGCGCATAAAGGTCAACATAAACAGGTAGTCATCCGCGGTAACGGGCTTGCCATCTGACCAGCGTGCCTTGGGGTTGAGCTTAAAATAAGCGGTTTTATTGTCATCGGCAATCGCCCAGTGGGTAGCGAGGGCTGGCAAATAGTCTTGCGTTTGTGGATGGATGTCGATTAAGCTCAGATCATTGCTGCGCAAGTTGCCAACAAATGACGTGTTGGCATTCGGGCCAACCATGCGAAAGGTCGGCGGAAAATCGCTCATCATAGTGCGGAAAATACCGCCTTTCAGGGCTTTTTCACTGGCAAAAACGGGGGCGATGTCGTTAGTTTCCCAAACGAGGTTGTCGGGCAAGTCAGCCAGCGTTTTGACGGTTTGCGCGTGGGAAACACTGCCCCCAAAAAGTGCCATCAGGCACAGTAGCGCGGTAACGCCGTTGCGCATCAGTCTATCAACAGTTGCCATCATTGGCTAAGCGTTTGTTTTTACGTTGGCGATGACTGATGACAACATACAGCCGCCACCACAGACGAATGACGATAAACGACACGCCCGACAAAATCACACCGACAACAATTGAGCCAAAAAACAACGGGACTAAAATATCCCCGCCTAGCTGCAATAAACTGTCTAGCGTCCAGTCCATATCATCTAGTTTGACCGCTTCTCTGCCCATCAGCCACGCGCCAAAATAATAATTGGCCGTATACAGGAAGGGCATGGTAAAGGGGTTACTGATAAAAGTTGACACTACGGCAATGGGCATATTGACGCGCAAAGCAATCGCCATAATGGCGGAAAGTAGCATTTGCCCGACAATCGGCAACGAGCCAAAGAACAATCCAATGGAAATCCCCGCGGTAATGGCGCGGCGATTAAAATGCCAAATTTTGGGATTCACTAATAAATGCGCGACAGGGCGCAGGGCGGAGTGCTTTTCTAGCGTCTCCTTTTCAGGCATAATTTTTTGTAGGCGTTTTTTCATAGTTTTTTCAGACTTAATAGATAGGGATAATGCAGGGACTAATAGTCAACAAAAATTCACTCAATCAATAGCAATTGAAACCGCGGGGTTAGGATTAAGGCCGATACACGGCCACGGGTATCTCTCCGATTTTGCGTTTCTTTTTCACAGGCTCTGAGGGGAAGAGCGTAGTGACCTCGGTTGAGGTGTCTTCATCGTAGGCATACGGGGATTTAGCTGGCGAAATTCCCAGCTTTTTAAAGAGTTTTTGATCTGCGGATTCCTCGGGATTGGGCGTGGTCAGCAGTTTGCATCCATAAAAGACGGAATTCGCGCCCGCCATAAAGCACAAGGCTTGCATTTGTTCATTCATGCTCTCGCGCCCCGCGGACAAACGCACCATGGACTTAGGCATCATAATTCTTGCCGCGGCAATCACGCGAATAAAGTCAAATTCATCTACCTCCTCATTGGACTGGTAGGGTGTGCCCTCGACTTTGACGAGGCGATTAATGGGAACACTTTGCGGATGTGTGGGCAGGTTGGCTAATTCAGTCAGCATTTTGGCGCGATTCTCAGCGCTTTCGCCCAAGCCCAAGATGCCGCCGCTACAAACTTTCATACCTGCTTCGCGGACATTTTCTAAGGTGTCAAGGCGGTCTTGATAGGTGCGGGTGGTAATCACTTCGCTGTAAAAATCTGAGGAGGTATCGACATTGTGATTGTAGTAGTCCAGCCCCGCGCTCGCCAGTGTTTCTGCTTGTCCTTTAGATAACATGCCTAGCGTCATGCAGGTTTCCATGCCCATGGCTTTGACTTCTTTAACCAAACGCTGCAAATAAGGCATGTCGCGCTCCTTAGGATTACGCCACGCTGCGCCCATGCAAAATCGCGTCGAACCACTTTCCTTGGCGGCTCTTGCGGCTTTAAGCACTTGTTCAACCGCTAATAGCCTTTCTGCTTCCAGCCCTGTGTTGTAGCGCGCACTTTGCGGGCAGTATTTGCAGTCCTCAGGGCAAGCGCCTGTTTTGATAGATAACAGCGTGCTAACTTGAACTTCATTGGGTTGATGATACTTTCTGTGAACTTGCTGAGCTTCAAACAGCAAATCCATAAAAGGCTTATCTAATAGTGCCTGAGCCTCTTGCAGTCGCCAATTGTGTCGAATATCCATAAAAAATTGTCTCTTAAATAGGTGTCAGTAAAGGCATAAGATACACGTACTCGCACAGTGGTGCAAGCTCGAGGAAGAGATTTTAGAATTGACCGGAGGGGCTAGAATGGTATTGTCAAAACATGGAATTCCTGTTAGGATAACGCGCTGTTTCATTATATAGGAGAACACGTTTTGCAATCTACTGAAACCAAAACACAATCTATCAATAAACTCAACCCTATCGTCTTCGGATTGGCAGCAGTTATCACGCTTATATCCGTTGTTCTAACGATGATTTTCCCCGAAAAAAGTGGCGAATGGCTCTGGGCTATTTCAGGTTGGATATCCAACACTTTTGGCTGGTACTACATGTTGGCAGTTGCCGCTTATCTCATTTTCATGGTCTATGTTGGTCTGTCGCGCTATGGCGACATCAAATTGGGCCCTGACCACGCCACCCCAGATTTTCCCTTACTGACCTGGGCGGCCATGCTGTTTGCCGCGGGAATTGGCATTGATTTACTGTTTTTCGGCGCTTCTGAGCCCCTCACTCACTTTTTAGTTCATCCCGGTGCCAGAGAAAGCGAAATCGCTGCCGCCAGAATTGCCCTCTCCACCACCTTCCTCGATTGGGGGATTCACGGTTGGGGAATTTATGCCTTGATTGGTATGGCATTGGCGTATTTTTCTTATCGTCAGCGCCAGCCGTTGGCTTTGCGTAGCGCCTTATTGCCGCTGATTGGCAAAAAAGGCGTGCAAGGTTGGATGGGACACTGCGTGGATACGTTTGGTATTGTCTGTACCATCTTTGGTATTGCCACCAGTCTAGGGATTGGCGTCTTACAAGCCAATGCGGGACTGACGCATATTTTTGGCATCGAAGCCAGTAAATTGGCACAAACCCTCATTATTGTTGCCGTTATCGCCGCCGCGGGACTATCGGCCATGACAGGAGTTGAGCGCGGTGTACGGCGTTTGTCAGAAATCAATATGGGGTTGGCAACGCTTCTGCTGATTGCCTTGTTAATTATGGGGCCGACGGTTTTCTTGCTCAATGCCTTAGTGCAAAACATCGGCGATTACTTCCAAACGCTAATTACCAAAACTTTTGATGTCTACGCTTACCAAGGCGAAAAAGGCGAGGGCTGGAAAGCCAGCTGGACAGTCTTCTTCTGGGCGTGGTGGGTTGCGTGGGCGCCGTTTGTCGGCATGTTTATCGCGCGCATTTCCCGTGGTCGCACCTTGCGCGAATTTGTCTTTGGCGTGTTGTTTATTCCGCTGGGCTTTATTTTTGCGTGGTTCTCCATCTTCGGCAACAGCGCCATTGATTTGTATCAAAATGGCCTGCACAGCATTGGCGAAGTGGCGACCAGCGACCCTGCTATGGGCTTATTTGCGCTACTAGACCAATATCCACTGGCGACTTTTTGGTCGAGTTTGGCGGTTATTTTGGGGCTGATTTTCTTTATCACTTCCGCGGACTCTGGCGCTTTGGTGTTGGCGAATTTGTCGTCTAAAGGACTGTCGCCAGAAGAAGATGCTCCCGTGTGGTTGCGTCTGTTTTGGGCGGTATCCATCGGCTTAGTGACCTTGGGACTGCTGTTTGCAGGCGGGTTTAGCTCATTGCAAGCTGTAGTGGTGATTTCTGGTTTGCCCTTTTCTGTGGTGTTATTGCTCTATATGTGGTCGCTGATGAAAAGCCTGCATCAAGAGGGGCAAAAACGCGATGCCGAAGATATGGACTTCGCTCTCACCGTCGGTGAAGGTATAAGCTGGCACGACCGTTTAGCGCGTATCATCAGCTATCCCAAACGCGCCGAAGTGGATAATTTTATTACCACGCGAGTGCGTGACGCCATGCAAGAGGTGGTCAGCGCCTTGGCAAAAAATGGTGTACAAGCCGAGATTATCGACAACAGCGACACGGGTAGCCTGAGTCTGCATACCAAACACAAAGAAGCAATGGACTTTATCTACAAAGTCGTCCCCAATAAGGCGTTGCGTCCCACCTTTATTTTTGCTCAGGGCGGTTCAGCCAATGAGAAAGCGCATGGGCACGATAACTATTGGCTCGCCGAGGTCTATCTTCGCGAAGGTGGACGTGGCTATGACATTATGGGGTATAATCAAAGGCAGATTATCAACGACATACTCAACCAGTATGAACGCCACATGCATTATTTGCATGCGGAGTGATAGTTATCACCTAACGGCAATGACCGCTGATAATCACCAGTTAAACCGAGAAAAATCAATATGATAATAACTATAGAGTAAGCGCCAATGAAAAATAAAACGGCTATTTTATTGGTTAATCTCGGTTCGCCCGATTCGCCTTCAGTGGTGGATGTGCGTCGCTATCTGAGGGAATTTTTAAATGACCGACGGGTTATTGACGTACCGCGGTGGATGTGGTGGCCATTGCTACACGGCATCATCTTGCGCACGCGTCCCGCGCAATCTGCCAAAGCCTATCGACACGTGTGGACAGCGCAAGGTTCACCGCTGATTGTCACTACCTACCGCCAAGCCGCGCTACTGAGGCAACGCTTTGCGGCGGATGATATCGATGTCTACGTGGGAATGCGTTATGGCAATCCCTCTATCGGCAAAGCACTGGATGACATACTGGCAGCGGATGTCTCTAACCTAATCGTTTTACCACTGTATCCGCAGTATTCTCGGCCAACCACTGAGAGCGTGCGCGATAAACTAACGTGGGAATTACAAAAGCGCAATCACAACCTGCCTATTGACTTTGTTGACAGTTACTACGACCATGACGCTTACATTGACGCTTTAGTGGACAGTATTCGCACTTACCACGCGCAATACGGTAGGCCTGAAAAGTTGGTGTTTTCTTATCACGGCATTCCTCAGCGCTACGCCGATAATGGCGATATTTATCCGCAACACTGCCAAGCAACGACTGACAGCGTTGTCGCGGCACTGGGGCTTGCACCTGATGATTATGTGATGACGTATCAGTCCCGCTTTGGACGCGAAGCGTGGCTACAACCCTATACCGATGCCACCCTGAAACGCCTCGCCGTTGAAGGTGTGCGTTCGGTGCATGTTATTTCGCCCGCGTTTTCCGCGGATTGTTTAGAAACTTTAGAAGAATTAGAGGTGGAAAACCGTGGCTATTTCGAAACCGCAGACAACACAGACCCCGACAACCAAGGCGGACGCATCTACCGCTACATCCCCGCACTCAATGACAACGTGCGACACATTAGCGCCCTTGAATCTATTATCCGACAGCGACTTAGTCACGTCGACGGGGACACTAGATCGCCGTAAAATCTTGATAACGGGTTGCTCTAGCGGTATTGGCGCGCACTGCGCGGAAAAATTGCATGCCGCGGGGCATGTGGTTGTTGCGGCTTGTCGACAGCGCGCGGATGTGAAGCGCTTGATTGACGCGGGCTATCACGCCGTGCAACTGGATTTAGACAGTAGTGAATCTATTGACGAGGGCATCAGCAATACGCTAGCTATCACCAATGGCGAGCTGGATGTACTGATTAATAACGGTGCTTACGGGCAGCCGGGTGCGGTTGAAGATTTGACGCGCACGGTTTTGCAACAGCAATTCTCCACTAATGTGTTTGGCACGCACGAGTTAACGGTTAAGCTGATTCGCACTTTACAAGCCTCCGAGTATCCGCGCATTATTCAAATTAGCTCGGTCTTGGGCTTGGCGGCATTGCGCTACCGCGGTGCCTACGTAGCTTCGAAATTTGCCTTAGAGGGCTTGACAGATACCCTGCGTTTGGAGTTGCACGATACCGCCATTCAAGTGAGTCTTATTGAGCCCGGCCCTATCGTCTCCAACTTCCGTAAAAACGCCCAGCAAGCGCTACTTGAGAATGTTAATCTGGAAAAATCCCGTCACCGCGACCGCTACAAGCTCGCCATGAAACGCTTTGATAGCGAAAAGCGCCAGCCCTTTACGCTGTCGGCTGATGCGGTCTATAAAAAAATTGACCACGCCATTCATGCCAAACGCCCTAAGCCGCGCTATTACGTGACGTTTCCAACGTACTTGTTCGGCATTCTGCGGCGCTTGTTGAGCACACGTATGCTGGATAGGGTCTTATTGCGCATTTCCGATGGCGAAAACAAGCGCTTTGCGGGGAAATAACCGTGACGTGTGAGAATCAAGACAACCTATCATCTGACGAGGACATTACGCAGGTAACCTGTGAAAAATGCGGGCACATTAATGTCGTTCACATCCCATTACCAGAAAACACGACTCAGGGTGAATATGTTAATCATGCAGGCTGCGCGCAAGGCTTCCTAATGCTTTCGGGTATGCTATTTTGGGCTATCTTTTTAATCGGCCTGAGTATTTGTAGCTGAATACAGCCTAATCAACGACCGCCAAGCTGCCTTTATCTTCTAACCAAGCTTTGCGGTCATTACTACGCTTTTTGGCGAGTAACTTGTCAAACAACGCCACGGCGTGGTCGCTATCGTCAATCAATAACTGTACCAGTCGGCGGGTATCGGGGTTCATAGTAGTTTCGCGCAGTTGCGCGGGATTCATCTCCCCCAATCCTTTAAAACGGGTGACGGTGACTTTTTTATTTTTCGTCGCCTTGTCGTTTTGCAAGCGTTCAAGTAACTCGTCGCGCTCGGCATCATCCAGAGCGTATTCCACTTTTTTCCCACAGTCGATGCGATACAGCGGCGGCATGGCAACAAATACGTGCCCCGCGGCAATCAGCGGGCGGAAGTGTTGCATAAACAAAGCACAAATTAGCGTGGCAATGTGGGCACCGTCGGAGTCGGCATCGGCGAGAATGCAGATTTTTCCGTAGCGCAGACCTGCTAAATTGTCGCTATCGGGGTCAACGCCAATGGCAACGGCAATGTCGTGTACTTCTTGGCTAGACAGCACTTGCCCTGAATCGACTTCCCAAGTATTGAGGATTTTTCCGCGCAAAGGCATCACCGCTTGAAAATCTTTTAAGCGCGCTTGCTTGGCTGAACCGCCCGCGGAATCCCCCTCGACCAAAAACAACTCCGTCTGTTGCAAGTCTTGATTGGCGCAATCCGTCAGTTTACCGGGTAGCGCGGGGCCAGAGGACACTTTTTTACGCACCACTTTTTTCGCTTTATTTTGGCGCTTTTGCGCTTGGCTGATAACTAAGTGGGCAATTTTTTCGGCTTGTTCGGTATTGGCGTTCAGCCATAGGCTCAATTGGTCTTTAACGACACCTGCAATCCAGTTAGAGACGCGGCGCGAGCTCAGGCGCTCTTTGGTTTGGCTGGAAAATTGAGGGTCGGGCACCTTGATAGACAACACGAATTGGCAGCCCTCAAAGGCATCATCAGGGGTCAATTTAATTCCGCGGGGAATGAGGTTTCTGAAATCGCAAAACTCGCGCAGTGCCTCAACAATACCTAGGCGCAAGCCGTTGACATGCGTGCCGCCGCCCGTGGTGGGAATTAAATTGGCATAACTCTCGTAAATCCCCGCGGGGTAAGGTTCGGCCAGCCAACAAAACACCGTGGCAATTTCGCCTGCTTCATCACGGTGTTCAAGGGAAAAGGGGATTTCAGGCAGTAGTGACGCGGCTTGTAGCGCCTCATTGAGGTAACCGCTCAAACCCTCTTCAAACTGCCATGTAAACACCTCCGCGGTTTTTTCATCGCTGAGTGTGACTTGTAGATTTTTGGACAGCACAGCTTTGGCGCGCAAATTGGTTTTTAAGCGTGGTAAGGAGAAGTTAATGCTGTCAAAATACTGACTATCGGGCCAAAAGCGCACGCGCGTGCCCGTATCACGTTTTTTTGTTTTTCCCACACAAGTTAGTTCTTGCGTTTTGACGCCATTTTCAAAGGCGATGTGATAAATGTTGCCATCGCGTTTGACTTCGACTTCTAGGCGCTTTGACAAGGCATTAACCACAGAGATGCCCACGCCGTGCAAACCGCCCGCATATTGATAATTTTTGTTGGAAAACTTGCCACCCGCATGTAATTTGCTGAGAATCAGTTCTACGCCGCTGATGCCTTCTTCGGGATGAATGTCGACAGGCATGCCGCGACCATCGTCGCTGACGGACAGTGAGCCATCTGCGTGTAGGGTGACGCCAACCTGTGAGGCAAAGCCCGCCTGTGCCTCATCAATGCTGTTGTCAATGACTTCTTGGGCAAGGTGGTTAGGGCGCGTGGTGTCAGTGTACATACCTGGGCGAACTTGTACGGGCTCTAGTCCTTTTAAGACATCTAAATCGGCGGCGTTATACTGTTTTGTCATAATGAATGCGATGAGTTATGAATTAATCGGCGCAAAGTATAATTCATCCGCACGGGGAATGCTAGCGCGGTTTAAGCAGGGATTGTTTGGCGACATCGGCCAGAGAATGATAGACCAGCGTTGAGTAAAGTAGTATCATAGCTACACAATCAATAAATGTGTGAGGATACGATGACAACGACAGTAACCAGCAGAGAATTAAATCAAAACTCCAGTCGCGTACAGCGCAAGGCAGAAAAAGAACCCGTTATTATTACCAAGCGCGGCAAACCCAACCTTGTGATGTTGTCTTTTGAGGAATATCAGCAGACTTTTAACAAGAAGGAGACCCTGTTAGACGCTATTGGCAACCACGAGGCGAGTTTTATTGACTTTGAGCCGACACGTGAGCCAATGATTATTGCTCGTCCCGCGGAGTTTGAGTAATGTTTTTACTTGATACCAATGTCTTGTCGGATGCTCGAAAAAACCGCGCGGGCAAAGCTAACAAGGGGGTGATTAGGTTTATGACAGATACGCCTCCGCTGGAAACCTTTATTAGTGTCATCACACTAATGGAAATTAAACAAGGGGTGTTGCGTTTAGCGAGGCGAGATAAACAACAGGCAGTAATTTATAACGATTGGCTAGAAAGTGAAATTATGCCGACATTTGAAGGGCGCATTATTCCAATAACCACAGAAATTGCTTTAGTTTGTGCCAGTTTTCACGTGCCCGACAAAAGCCCTGCCAATGATGCAATGATAGCGGCTACGGCGAAAGTTAACGGACTAACGGTGGTGACGCGCAATAGCAAGGACTTTCATTTTGACGGCGTAAAAGTGTTTAATCCGTTTGAGGATTGACTTTTGGGTGGATTTGCGTATGATAGCGCTCAATTTTTCTTTGCACATTTTATTTAGGAGTTTTTAAACTATGGCAAATACTGCACAAGCGCGCAAACGTGCGCGTCAAGCAATCCGCAACCGCACTCGTAACGTTGCAGAGCGTTCTTACATGCGCACCACGGTAAAAAATGTTGAAAAAGCCGTTTTAGCGGGTGATAAGGCTTCCGCGGAAGCGGCTTTCAAGGTCGCTGTTCCCATTTTGGACAAAGCGGCACGCAAGAACCTCATTCACGCTAACAAGGCAGCGCGCTTAAAGTCTCGCTTGTCAAAAAGCGTTAAAGCAATGACACACTAACTGGAGAATACCTCGCCTATCGTCATTATAAAATAAAATAAAAAAGTTAAAGCAATATTATGCATTACGGGTTATACTACATTCAGATTCGTGGAATTTCAACATGAGCCAACCATCTCATAGATTTGGCTAGAAGTAGAAGTGTCTGGGGCAACTGGGTATCACTTCGCTTGGTTTAGGTTAATGAAGTAACGCGATGATACTTTACAAATTTTAGGAAAATCAAATGAACGGTATAATTAAAAAATATTTTGACGACAAAGGCTACGGTTTTATTAAAGGCGATGATGCGGAATACTTCTTCCATGTCTCTAATTTAGCTGAACCAGCAACGCTTTCAGAAGGACTAAAAGTCACCTTTGAAATCGGACAGAACGACAAGGGTGATTTCGCCAAAGATGTTCGCGTTGCCGATGAATAGCCAGTAAGTTGGCGACACCTCCTTGTGGAAGGTGTCGCCAATTTTTTACTTTCCATAACTTTTTCCCATGAGTGATGACTATCTAAAGCCATCAACAATTATTTCTCTTCTTTTAAGTATAGCTATTCAGCTCTCCTAAAACTATAATACCTCTCAAAACTTGACCATCAAATGTGAACCAATTAAATGAAGTTTGGCAAAGGATTTTATTTTTTGGAAAGGTATTACTTTTAACCCTTAAAAACAAAGACAAAACAATGCAAATACTCCATTACAACGACTTAGAAATCAAACGAATTCCCAATTATAAAAAGATTTGTCAGGCGGTCAGTAAAGGCGATTTTCGTGCGGCGCAGGTGAAAAAGGTCGGGGACAATCTTTACCGCGCACGTTTAAATGATGCGGATAGGTTGCTGTTTTCTTTGTATCAATATCAAGGCGAGACCTACATTTTGATGTTGGAGTGGATTAAAAATCACGATTATGCTAAATCGCGGTTTCTCAGTCGCGGGGTAGCTATTGATGAGAACCGTATTGAAACCCTTGATGCGCCACCAGCGGTGGAAAAGCAGTTGGTTTATGTGAATCCCAAATTGCCAGATTTTTCTTGGCTGGGCAAGTGTATTTCTTTTGATGATGTCCAACATGCGATTTATCACACGGCACCGCCTTTGGTGATTATCGGTTCGGCAGGGAGCGGTAAGACCGCTTTGTTGTTGGAAAAACTCAAGCAAATTAGCGGTGACGTGTTGTACGTCAGCCTGTCGCCTTATTTGGTGAAAAATGCCTATGACCTTTATTACAGTAATCACTATATCAATGAAAAACAACAGGTTGATTTTTTCAGTTACCAAGAGTTATTAGAAAGTATCCATGTACCCAAGGGCGAACCTATTGATTTTATCACCTTTAAACAGTGGTTTAGCAATCATAGTCGCGGTAGCAAAATTAAAGACGCCCACAAAATCTTTGAAGAGTTTCGCGGCGTTTTGACCAGTAATCAGATTGAAAACGGCTATTTATCCCGAGAAGAATACCAACAATTGGGCGTGCGCCAGTCGATTTTCTTGGACGAAGAGCGCGATGCCGTCTACGATTTGTTTGATAAATATTTGCGCTTTTTGAGCGATGAAAGCCACTACGATAGCAACTTGATTAGCCATCAGTGGTTGGCAAAATCTGCGCCCAGATACGATTTTGTCGTTATTGATGAAGTGCAAGATTTTACCAATATCCAGTTGTATTTAATTTTACAATTGCTGCGTCAAAGCGGACAATTTTTGTTGTGTGGCGATGCCAACCAAATTGTGCATCCGAACTTTTTCTCTTGGGCAAAAATTAAGAGTTTGTTTTATCACCAAGAAGAGTTGCAAGGTGGCAAAGAGTTGATGCGTATTTTGCACACTAATTACCGCAATTCTCCCGAGGTAACCGCCATTGCCAACCGCATTTTGTTGTTAAAAAATGCCCGATTTGGCTCGATTGACAAGGAAAGCCATTACTTGGTCAACAGCAATGGACATGTGCAAGGCAGTGCCATTTTGTTGCGCGATAAAGCCGATTTGTTAAAAAAACTCAATGAAAAAACGCGAAAATCGACAGCGTTTGCGGTAATTGTCATGCACGATGCCCAAAAAGCCGAGGCGGCGCAACACTTTAATACACCGCTGATTTTCTCCATCCAAGAAGCCAAAGGCTTAGAGTACGCCAATATCATTTTATATAATTTCATCAGCGCGGAAGAAAAACGCTTTTTATATATTAGTCAAGATGTTGACCCTGCGGAGCTGGAAGCCGACACCTTGAATTACAGTCGCAATAAAGATAAAACGGATAAGTCCTTAGAAGTTTATAAGTTTTATATCAATGCCTTGTACGTTGCCTTAACGCGAGCGGTTAAAAACGTCTATTGGGTGGAGTCGCGCCACAAGCATCCCTTGTTGAATTTATTGAAATTACCCTTGGCAGTCGACAGTTTAGAAATCACGGAAAGTCAGTCCAGCGTTGAAGATTGGCAACGCGAAGCGCAAAAACTGGCAATGCAGGGTAAAAAAGAGCAAGCCGAGCGCATTCGCAGCGAAGTATTGCACCAGAAAAAGGCAAGTTGGCAGGTCATTGACAGGGAAAGACTGGACGAACTCAAAGATAAAGCAATTGATAAGAAAGAGAAAAAATCTGGCATCCTCTTGCTTGAATACGCCCAAGTTTACCACAATATTAACTTTTTCTTTGACTTACAACGGGCGGGATTAAAAGCGACTCAAAAGCCGTTACACGCCAACCATAAAACGGTGTTGCAAAAGTACTATATGCTATATACAGGAAACAATTTCAATGGCATAGAGAGAAATATTGACCAATTTGGCATTGACTACCGCGATAGCTTTAACCGCACACCGCTGATGAATGCCGCTTGGGTCGGCAATAGCAAGCTGGTTAAGCGTCTTATTGAGCGCGGTGCGGATTTGGACGCGGTGGACAATCAACAGCACAATGCTTTGCAAATCGCACTGAAAGAAGCATTGGTCGGCTATTTTGATGGAGATTTATACACCGATAATGGTATCAAAGATAAACAAAAATATGCCGAAAATACTTTGCCTGAAATATACGATGACCTCGCCCCAAACAGCGTGAACGTACAAACGCAAGAGCGGTTAGTGAAGCTGGATAAGCACAGTATGGAATATTTTTTATTCAACCTTATGCAGACACTGGTGCCCAATCACTATATACGTCGGCGCTATAACGTTGAGTATGCACAGCCGAATTTTGGCACGGATGACATTTTGTCAGCCATTGAGTTTTTACCCGACAGCGTACTGCCAGCCTATCGAAAAAAACGACAATACATCAGTAGTATACTCTCTAAAAACGAAGTGTCTCGCGATGGCGCTTACAATCGCCAACTGTTTTTGCGTGTCGCCAGAGGTCGTTATATCTTACACCCTGACATCAAGGTCAAACATCAAGACCAATGGTATGATGTTTATAATGACATTGAGTATTGATTTTCACTTAGTTATGAAACCTATTGAACACCCATTCGGAGGTTAATCCATGAGTTTTTACCTATCACAATTTATTACCTATTTCCTGTTGCCTGCTTTTTTATCGGGTTTGCTGTTTTCGTCTCTGAAAACGCGGTTGTATCAACGGCAAATTGTGGTGAGTTTAGTGGCTATTGCGCTTGGCGCAGGGTTCTTCTTGCTGGTGCCTTGGCGACAGAAATGGATTTTGGTTGTGGCAAGCATCGCTTTGCTGACTTATTTTTTTATCGTTGGCTATCACTTGTGGGCACTGCTGAGTAAAAAGGCGCAAAATTTACAAGCGAGTAAGTATTTTTCGCTGTTTATCCACGCCCTCGTGTTTTTGATTTTCTTTTCTGCCAGTTATTTTTGGGCGCGAATCAGTCAGCTCAGTATGCTCTCTAGCACCAGCGTGATTAATACCGAAATGGTGTTAAATACCTTGATGCCGATTATCGGCTTTATTTTGGTTTTATTGGTGAGTTTTTCTCTGCAATCGGTATTTCACCTAACGAAAAAAAGTCGCTATTGGCTGATTGTCGGTTTTTCTTGTGTGGCGATACTACCGTTGTCTGGCGAGTGGATGTTGGTGATGATAAAGCTCAATACGCGTCTGTTGGCAGTGCTTAATTTAAGCTATATCGCCAAAGTTAATTACTACATTTGGGC
>PDWI01010060.1_pt1 | contig 22805 bp, 17 predicted proteins | sample 1430891 | NCBI WGS metagenome assembly PDWI01 (sample SAMN01162508, study PRJNA174530) | Oral metagenome, whole genome shotgun sequencing project. | biome: Marine environment; feature: Marine mammal; material: Swab sample of the gingival sulcus; isolation source: swab sample of gingival sulcus... | reverse complement strand
AACTCAATATACAAAACAAAGACAAAAAGCGCCAGTAAAACATTGTCCAAAAATCAATTATTTCCATACCAAAACCCCACAAACCAGCCCTCGCCCCCCCAAAACTACCCGCCGGCGGGCACCCGATATCGCAAAAAAACCCTCAAAACTTACTCCCCAAAAATCCCCCCCCCCTTCCACCAGAAAAAACCCTTCTCACCCCGGCACCCCTACTCCCCCTGCATAATCCGGAATGAAACGGCCCACCTGCCAGAACATCAAATGAAAAACACGCAACGCAACCTCTACCGGGATAACGCCCGTTCATTGCCAAGGGATCGTCCGTTTGCTAAAATAGTCCGCCACCCACACATCCCATCATCCGGAGACCGCATGACCACCAACCCGCCGCCGGCCACATCCCGTTCCGCCGCCACAGGCCCTACCACCACAGGCCCTACCACCACAGGCCCTACCACCACAGGCCTGCCCGCCACAGGCCCGATCACCCCCTGGCCTGCCTACGCGGTGATTTTCCTGACAGGCTTCTCGTTCCTGCTTTACGAGGTGGCCTGGAACCGTCTGCTGGCCTTGGTGCTGGGTGCCACCGTGACCGCTTCCACCCTGGTGCTGGCCACCTTCATGGCCGGTTTCGGGGCGGGGGCCCTGGTCTGGGGGCGGCAGGCCAATCGGAGCGGTCGGCCCGGGGCGTTGCTGGGTGTTTTGCTGGGGGGCATGGGGGTGTTGAGCCTCGTCAACTACAAGATCATGACCGGGATGCTGGCTACGGTCGCCGGGGCGGGGCCTTTTCTGGCGGCGGTGGTGCTGCTTTTCTTGCCGGCGTTTCTCATGGGGGGCGTGTACCCTGTGCTGAGCCGGCTGGCGGTGTCCGATGAGGCCCACCTGGGGTCGGTGCTGGGGCGGCTGTACGCCGTGGAGACTCTGGGCAGCGCCCTGGGCGGTTTGGTGACGGGCTTCGTGCTGCTGGGCAGCCTGGGGCAGCGGGACACCATTTTCGCGGCGGCGGCGCTGAACCTGCTGGTGGGGGGCGTGGCCGGTCTGGCGCCGGCGTTCAGGCACGGGCCGGTAGCGGCCCCGGATAAGGCAGGGAAGAAGGACCGGGAGGAGGGGGAAGAGGGGGATCCGCGTTTCCAGCGCCCGGCTCTGCTGGGGGCCTTCGTCACCGGTCTGGCCATCCTGGGGTTACAGGTGCTGTGGATGCGTATGTTCCGCATCTACGTGACCAACACCAGCTACACCTTCGCGCTGGTTTCCTCCGTGTCCATTCTGGGGCTTTTTGCGGGCAGCTTCCTGTTTGGCCGACGGCGCCGGCACGGGCGCGATCTGCGCTGGAGCCTGCACAAGGCGTTGCTGGGCATTGTCGTCACCACGGGGGTGGGGCTTTTCCTGCTGCTGAATCTGCCGAAGTTGCTCATGTTCCCCTTCGCCGGGGTCACGGAGAATCCGGCGGCGCGCGTGTTGCTGTTACCCATGATCGCGGCGCTGCTGATCATCTTCCCGCCCACTCTTTTCTCGGGTTACACCTTCCCGCTGGTGTGCCGTATGTACGCCGGCGGGGTGCGGAACCTGAGCCGGGATGTGGGGCGGGTGCTGATGACCAACACCCTGGGCAGCACCCTGGGGCCCTTGTTGGCAGCCTTCGTGTTGCTGCCGCTGCTGGGCGCGGCCATGGCGGTGCTGCTGCTGATGGCGGTGTTGGTGGGCGCGGCGCTCCTCATCCTGCGCTGGGAGGGGCGGCAAGACGGGCGGAAGGCTCACCGGAAGGCTCACCGGAAGCCTTCGCGAAAGGTCTATCGGAACGTGCTGGCCGCGGGCGCGGTGGCGCTGCTGGTGCTGGTGGCGGTGGGGCCCGACTGGCGAGTGCTGCCTCCATCGTTCAGCCGTTTCGAGCGGGAGGTGCTGCAGTACCGGGAGTCCGTCGAAGGTACGCTGACGGTGGGCCGGGATGTGGGCACGCGCAGCCAAAGTCAATACACCTTCGTGAACAACAGCGCGGTCATCGGTTCCACCTACGACGCCGTGAAGGTGGTCAAGATGGTGGGGCATTTCCCTTTCCTGCTGGGGGTGGATGGGCGGGACGTGCTGGTCATCGGCTTCGGGATCGGCGTGACGACGTCGGCCATCGCGCAGCATCCGCAGGTGCGCAGCATCGAATGCGTGGAACTGGTGCCCGGGTTGAAGGATGCGGCGCGTTATTACCGCGAACTGAACAACGGGGTGGCGGATGACCCCCGGCTGAGCATCATTCCGGGCGATGGTCGGCATTATCTGCAGACCACGCGGAAGAAGTACGACCTGATTTCCTGCGACCCGACGCATCCCATCCTGGGCTCGGGCGCGCTTTACACGGCGGAGTATTTCCAGCAGTGCCGGGAGCATCTGAAACCCGGGGGCATGGTCAGCCAGTATTTGCCTCTGCATAAGTTGCGGCCCGAAGAATTTTTGGGCATCGTGGCCACATTTCATTCCGTTTTCCCGCACAGCACGGTGTGGCTGGGGCATTACCACGCGGTCTTGCTGGGCGGGCTGGACCCCCTGACGACGCCTTTCCGGGATTGGGCCGATGCCGTTTCCTCCCTGGGCAAGGACAACAACTTCTACCTGAACGCCTACCACCTGGCGGCGACGCTGGTGCTGGATGGGCCGGCCATCGCGAAGCTGACTGCGGGGCTGCCCATCAACACGGATGATCGGAGCTATACCGAATTCTTCGCTACCGATTGCCTGCGCGAGGACAACATCGTCCGCAATCTGAAGCGGCTGGCGGAGACGCGCGTGGAGCCGGGCCGCCTGCTGACGGACTGCCCGCGGCCGGATCTGCTGGCACGCTATCTCCAAGGGAACAACCTCTTGACCGAAAGCCTGTATTTCCGCCTGCTGAAGGATAACGAACGCAGCCGGCAGTTGCTGCAAGAGGCCATTCGGGCCAACCCGGAGGATCAGGAATTCCCGTTCCTGATGAAGCTGTATTTCTGATCCGTGGTTGCGGAAATTGCTGTGAGACCCCATGGGATGCCACGTCGGATAGACATGGTTTCGGCTCCTGAGCGGTTGGCTGGCGGCTGGCGGCGCCTGGCTGGCGGCTGGCGGCGCCTTGGCGCGCGCGGTGGAAGAGACGGAGCCTGCCGCCGTCATTGAAAAATACCCGCCGGCGGGTATCTCCGCGCGGCCCGCCGCCTAGAGTTGGGCCTTGCCGCGGCGGTCTTCCAGCCGGCGGCGGATGGCGTAGGCCTTCTCCTCCGTCAGGGGGAAGCGGGACACGGCCCAGATGGCCAGCAGAGAGGTCAGGACCGGAACACCCGCATCGAAGAGGCGCATCAGCGTCAGGGTGCGGGGAGCCTGGATGGGGCCCAGGTCCACATCGAAACCCGTGGCGTTCAGCAGGTAGCCACTGCCCAGCAGGGCCGCGGACAAACCCAGCTTCACCATGAACCAGTAGATGGAGCCGTACATGCCTTCGCGGCGCTGGTGGGTGTTCAACTCATCCAGATCCACCACGTCGGCGGTCATGGACGGCATGAGGGTGAAGAGGGTGGACAGGCTGAAGCCCAGCAGCGGTGCCGGGATCAGGACCATCCAGGGCACCGCGGGGTTGTAGCAGAACCATTTCAGGGCGTAGCCCAGCATGGCCACATAGGTGGCGGCGATGAAGGTGCGCCGTTTGCCGATGCGGGTAGATAGCCAGGTCACCAGCACCACGGCCCCGAAGGCGCTGAACTGCGTGACGCTGCCGGCGATGCCGAACCACTTGGCCCCTTCGGTCTGATCGCCCGCGAAGACGTAGTAGATCAGCACGTATTTCTGGAACGAGGCGACCAGGATGAAGCCGTTGAATATGAGGAAGGTGGCCGCGCAGAGTTTCAGGAAGGGCCCGGACTTGAGGGTGGCGGCAAAGCCGGCAAAGAATTCGCGGAAGCGTTCGGCCATGGGTGGGGCGCTCCGGGCCGGGTCGGCGGCTGCCGATCGGCTGCTGAACGAGCGCTCGCGCAGGAAGATGGCGGGCAGAATGCCCAGGGCCAGAACCACCACCGCGATGACGATGGCCAAGCCGCCGGCACCGGCGATCTGGTCGGGCTTGCCGGCCGCGTCGCGGAAGAATTTCCCGCTGTTCATGATGGCCAGGAACCAGGGCGTGACCAGATAGACGACGCTGCCCGCGAAATACTGCGTGCCCATCAGCCGGGTGCGTTCATGGTAGTCGGGGGTCAGCTCGTACCCCAGGGCCACCCAGGGCGTGGCCATCATGGTGTAGGCGATGTAGAAGAAGATGGAAAAGAGCAGGAACCAGACGAACGTGAAACCCTGGCTCCATTGCGGGCTGAGCTGCCACATGGCCGCGAAGATGATGGCCACCAGGATGGCCCCCGCAAAGATGTAGGGCCGCCGCCGCCCCCAGCGGGAGCGGGTGCCGTCGCTGATGAAGCCCATGAGCGGGTCGGTGATGGCGTCGGTGATGCGGGGGATGAACCCCAGCCAGCCGATGAGAACCGGGTCCATACCCAGGCCCAGATTCAGGACGATCATCATCTCTCCAGGCGCGGCGCCCAGCAGATTGTTGACGAAGGCCCCGGCGCCGTAGGCCAGCTTCTTGGGGAAAGGAATGCGGTCCTCGGGGCGGGTGGTGTGGTGCTGGGGCGTGCTCATGTCCATCCTCGAAAAAGCTCCCCTGCCCGCGAAGGCGCGCAGGGGAGCGGTCGGGTCAGTCGCCGGTGGTCACGGCTTTACCGGTACAGGGACTTGATGTTGTCCAGGGTGATGCCGGTGGTGGCCACCGCGCCGTCCTGGGACAGGTTGATGTTGTCGTAGAAGATGCCGGAGCCCTCGTAGTTGGTGGCGTTGTTGGTGAAGCCGAACTGGAAGATCTGGCCCTCCAGGCCGGCATCGATGGTCAGGGAGATGCTGTAGTTGGCCCAGTCGGCGGGGCTACCGGTCATGTCCGCGGTGATGTAGTTGGTCATGGCGTAACCGTTGTTGGGATCCAGGGTCTTGATGAAGGCGGCGGCGGTGCTGGCGCCCTCCAGGTTGCCCATCTTGGCATCGAAGGTCATGATCCAGATCTGGCCCACGTTGCCGGCGTCGATGGTCCTTTCCTGGTAGACGTTGGTCTCGATGGTGGCGCCGTTGCCGTGGTCGGTGTTGTTGTAGTCGCTGAAGATGCTCAGCTGCTGCGAGTCTTGGTTGGGGCCGCCTTCGCCCGTGACCACCGCGCTGACGGCGACACCGTGGTTGGGAGCGGGGAAGGCGCCGTAGCCGTACCAGTAGCTGCCGTCGCTGCCGAAGACGTTGCAGTACAGGTTCCAGCCGTCATCGCTCAGGGCGGAGTTGCCGGCGGGATCGGCCAGGGCCAGGTCCTCGAAATTCTGGCTGTAGGGCACGATCTGGGCCACGGCCAGGGCGGGGATCAGGAAGGCGATGGTCAAGGAGGCACTGATCAGGGCGGGCAGCATGGCGCGAATCTTCATGGAATGACCTCTCGGGTTGTGGCCGGCTCGGGTTGTGGGCCGGTGTTGTGTGTCTGCGGGTCTTCTCTCAGGCGCCCGCCGGGTGGCGCGAGCGCGGGCGAACGTTGTCCCGGTGATGCCTGCATCCTTATTATAAACTAAGTTCGGTTTCCGAATCAAGTGCGATCCGAATTATTTCACGAGGGTGATCCGCTGGGCTTCCATGAATCCATCTCCCTGCAAAACAACCAGATACACGCCCGCTCCCAGCGGCTGTCCCAGGGGATCCTTCCCCTCCCATACAAAGCGATGATCGCCGGCCGTCAAAGAGCCCTGGTGCAGAACGGCCACGCGCCGCCCCCGCATATCGCACACCAGAAGCTGCAGATCCTGTGCCGCGGTCTTCAGACGCAGGCGTATGGTGGTCCGGGGATTGAAGGGGTTGGGGACTGCGCCCAGCAGACGCGTGGGCGGACCCGGCAGCGGGGGGCGGGGTGCCGCGCTGAGGATCTGGGGAATGAAGCGGAAATCCGTGAAGACCACTTCTTGCGGTTGTGCGGGCGCGTCGCCAAAGAGCCAGAGGTTCAGGTGCATGCGCGGCTGTTCGGGACGGGGCACATGGGGTCCGGCATAGGTCCAGGAATGCACCAGGGGGGAGATGCCCTCGGCCTCGGCGGGGCCGCGCCATACTCGGAACTCCACCCGGTCGGGCCACCAGCGCATGGCGTGGCTGACGATTTCATCCTCGGCGAAGTCCATGGCGAAACGCTCCCGGTTGCCTGTCCAGCCATAGGGCTGGGCCACGAACTGGGCGTTGTCTGCGGCGGGATCATTCCAGCGGCTGTACTCGATGTCGATCTCGTTGTACGGGTTCCACCACAGGTAGCTTTCGTCCCAGCAGTTGTCGTACTCCCAAAGGAAGAGGCCCAGCACCACACCGGGGGCCAGGATATCGAGGCGGCCACGGGTGGTCAGGATGTAATCGCCGTAGCCGAGGGATTGCTCGTGGACGATCTCGGTGCTGTAGAGATTGCCGGCCGCCCCCTGTGTCAGGTGCAGATGGCCGTCGGCATCCACATGGACGGCTTCTTCGTCGTCGCGGAAGATGTTGGGGCCGGGGCTATACTGACCTGGGCCCTTGACGCGCCAAGAGTAGCCGGCAAAGTTCAGCACCCGCCCACCCGGGAAGTCCGGCCATTGGCTCTCGTTGTGGGTGGGGCTGGTGGTGCTGAAGAAGGTGAGCTGGTCGAAGTGGGTTTCGGGCACGGGGTCGGTGGGGCTTTGCAGAACCCCCACCAGGAGACGCGCGGTGGCGGTTCCGGGGGGTGCGGGGGGGCTGGTGAAGCTTCGGCTCCACCAGATGTCCGGGGCGCTATCCGCGTCCAGCGCGGTGTAGGAATAGTAGTCGATGAGTTCGTCGTCGGCGTCGCGCCATTCGACATTCACGATGGCGGCGCACTGGCCTGTCAGGGGGTGCTGAGAGGGGTGCCGAACGTACCCGGTGACGGCGAAGCTTTCGCCCTGCGACGCGTCATGAGTTTGCCAGAAACCGGAGACGGCCCAGGTGCCGTTGTCCGGTCCGAGGACCACGGCGGCCCGCTGGCCGTGCAGGGCCTGGTCGGTGGTGCCGATGTTGCCGAACTGGTTCCAGCCGCCGCAGAGCAGCCCGCCGGAACCCGGAACTTCGAAGCTGGGGTTGGCCAGTATGCACTGGGCATGGGCCATGCCCGCGGGGGTGCTCGTGAGCAGCAAGAGCAGGGCGACAATGATGGGGCTGCCGAGGCCTCGTGAGCGCATGATTCGTCCTTTCGCGGTGCAGCCCGGCTTGAACATCTAGCCCGAACACAGCCACGCTCGGGGCACTCCGACGCGCAGTCTCCGGACCTTGCCCGTGCGTCCGAAGATCTCGTCGCTCAGGGCGGTGCTCAGGGTGGTGCCCTCCACGTGATGGGTGGTGCCGTCGTTCAGGCGGGCCTCCAGCCAGGGTTTGTCGCCCCCGAGCTCGTACACCACCGGGACCTGGCAGTAGGTGAAAGCCAGCGATCCGGCGGGCAGATCCCACGTTTCCTCTTGGCCCGCGATATCGAAGTAGTGGAAGGGTGCCGTCCGGCACAAGAAGTCCGTCGCCCGCAGCAGGAAGGGACGGAAGCTGAGGACGCCGCCGCGCACCCGCACACCCAGTTCGCCCCGGCGGGTGAGGATTTCCTCTTTGACCTGGCCTGTCATGCCGGGCTGCTTGGCGCCGCCATGGGCCGGGGTGTGGCTGTAGGGGTCGGTGGGGAAAGTGCCGAACTCGGGAGCCGATTTCTCATAACCCAGGCCGGCCCGCACCCGGAAGTACATGCGCCGCAAGCCGCGCTGCACGGAGACGGGGCCGTTCTGCTCGCGGGCCAGGTCGCAGTTCTCCTGTACCGCCAGCAACAGCTTGGCCACCATGTGCCAGTATACGCAGCCCAGTCCCTCGTATCCGTACATGGTGCCGGAGCGTCCCGTGTAGCGGCTGTGGTGGAAAACCTTCTCGAAAAGATCCAGAACGCTCTGACGGTCCCGAGCCACCAGGGCCCCGTAGGCGCCGTGCTCCATCAGGTTGCCGAGAACATTTTCCAGGGCCGCTCTCTGCCCGATGTCCGGCGCGAAGCGGCACACGCCGTCAGCATCCCGGACCACCAGGGACGGGTCGCCGTCCTTGAGCATGCGCTCCAGCAGGGGAATGGCCAGCGTGTCCTTTGCGGGCAGGGTGTTGCGTTCCAGGAAGCCGGGCAGCTTCGGCGCGGGGTACAGCATGAAGGTGCGCAGGTCCGCGCGGTACATACCGCTGGCGAAGAGGCGTTCCAGAATATCCAGAGCCTCGGCGGGCTTCAGGTAGCCGCTGCTGAGAATGGAAACCTGGCCTTCGAGCATGGGTTGCAGGCGCTGGATCCGGGCCTCATCGTCCCGGATTTGCAACAGATTGTAGGTGTGGAACAGACCATCCGGACGCCGGTTGGCCGCCAGCCCCCCATCGATCAAGTCCAGGGCGGTGCGGCACCAGGCGCGTAGCGTGTCCACCGCCAGCCGGCGTTTGCGGCCGCTGAAACCCTTGGCGTAAACGTTCAGGCGGTAGGTCTCGAAGGCCGATCCCAGCTGGTCCAACAGGGTCTTGCGGGCACGCGTGTCCAGGGGGCCGCCCCGCATCCGCCGCAGGCTGTTCCGCAGGCCGGTGTCCACCTCGGCCTGCCAGTGGGCCACCTCGGCGGCCACGGTGAACTCCTTGTGCCGGCTCTGGGCCAGCAACTGATCCAGGAAGGCCATGTAGCGGCGCAGATACCCTAGGGTGACGACGGAGATGCCGCCTCCGGCCAGGGCGTTGTTGGCATCGTTCCATTCGGGTCGCTGGGTATTCATCCAGATGCCGCCGTCGGGCACCAGGTTGCTCAGTTTGGCCAGGGCCGGGATCAGCATCTTCTCCAGCAGGGAGGCATGGTGTACGCTTCCCTGCCGGTTGGTCAGCAGCTTGCCGTCGGTGCCGCCGGCGGCCACGCGGTCGGCAATGCGTCGGTCCCGCTCGTCATCGTAATCGATGGTCTCGCTGGGGTTGGCCAGGATGAGGGCATGGGGCCGGATCCGGTAGGGGACTTCGGCATAGCTGAAGACCTCGTCCGGCAGCCGGTTGGACAGGCCGCGCGGGTCGTGGTCGCGCCAGGCTTCCAGCAGCTTCAGCAGATAGATGATCTGGTGATCGCCCCAGTAGCCGATATTGCTCCAGGGATCCTTCGGGTTGACGGTTTCCCACTCCACGCCCTCGCGGCTGATGCGGTAGGGATTGTGGCCGTCCACCGTGGAGGCGTTCACGAATTTGGCCACCATGCGGGGCAGGAAGCCCGGGAAGCTCATGGCCAGGGCTTCCCAGTTCTGGAAGATGTCGCGCCAGTTGCCTTCGTAGTGCAGGATGGGATCGCCCTGCGCGTCCTGCACATGGATGTGGAAGCGGTTCCAGGGGCGGCTGGGATCCCCGTGCCGGCGGCCGAAATGCAGGGGCAGATACTCCATGCACAGACGGCGTAGATCCGCGTCCCCGGTGGCGGCCGCGCGGACGTCCAGGTCCTGGCTGCCGATGCGCGCGGGCAGGGCGGCCAGTAGATCGGCGTGGCGTCGAAGCGCGGGGCGGTTGCGCACGGCCAGGAAATCCCGCAGGTCATCGCGTCGTAGCGTATAGTGAGACATGAAGACGCCGCCGCGCATGTTGTTGAAAAGCACGTTCGCGAAGTGATGCACCCAGGACGCGGGGCGGCCGCTGCGTTGCAGGCCGTCGGCGGTGGCCACGTTGTGGCGCAGGTTGGCGGTGCTTTGCCGCAGGGCGCGGTCCACTTGAGTGTTCAGCTCCGGCGTGTCCAGGATCAGCCGCCGCAGCCTGGCGATCTGCCGATGATCGCGCCCGGTGTCGCCCATCAGGCGCCAGCTTCGGGTGGCGCCCGCCTCGATCTCCAGGAGGCTGGTCACCAGGTAGTTGGCGCGCCCGCCGTTCTGCAGGTGCTCCGCGGGCAGGACACGGCCTTGGCGGAAATGGGCCAGGGTGTCCAGGCTGATGTGGACCCGGAATTCCTTCAGGCCGCAGCACCAGACGGTGTTGGCGCGCAGAACCTCCAGGGCCTCGGCCCGGTCGGTGATGCCGGCGGTCAGGCTGACGATGCCCAGGCCGGTCCGGCCGTCCACCTCGGTCTTCTTGTAGGCGTCCACCAGGGTGCTGCTGGTCTGGTAAAGTCCCAGGGGGGCGCCGTAGGGCAGGATGTTGCGCAAGCCGTCCAGAATCTGAATTTCTCGGGGGGTGTTTCCCAGATTCTCGATGCCGGCGGTGCGGACCCAGCCGAAGGCGTCGCAGGGGGCCCAGCTGTAGCGGAAAACAAGGCCCAGCCCGGTGTGGTGTTCCTCGAAAACCAGCTTGTTGCCGGTGGTGTTCTTGAGCAGGCTGCGTTGGATGGCGGGGTCTTCGTCGCCGGAGGTGTGGAAGGGTTCCCAGAGGATCTCCCGGCCGTCCTGCTGCCGGATGCGCAGCAGGGTGATGGGGCCGGTGTGGTGGTGCGCGTCATGCAGTTGGTCCACCGTCAGGTAGGGAAAAAGGCTGCCGTCGGCCACCGCCGGAGGTGATGAACATCCAGAGATCCGTGTCGCTGGGCAGGGTGATGAAGAAGGGCGGCATGCGGTGGAAGTCCCGGATGCGGTAGTGGGTCTCCCCATCAAAGATGACGAACTCGCCAGTGGGGGCAGGGACGGTGGCGGGGCCTTGGCGGGTGTTGAGCGTCTCGGTGACCGGTCTGATTGCCATGGATTTGGGGATCCGTTGTTGGGGATGATGATTGACAATTGCAACCGTTATCATACCATAAGTTCGGTCGCCGAACAAAGATTTTTGTGCGGCTATTTGAGGAGATGGGCGGAAGATGAAAGCGACAGATTTTCCTGCGGGTTTTTTGTGGGGCGCGGCTACCTCGGCGCCGCAGATCGAAGGGGCCGTTGGGGCCCACGGCCGGGGGGCGTCCATCTGGGACCGCTTCGCCTCCGTCCCCGGCAATATCGCGGATGGAGGATCTGGCGTTGATGAAGTGGCTGGGGCTTGGGGCGTATCGTTTCTCCATCGCCTGGCCGCGGATCATTCCGGACGGCAAGGGGGCGGTGAACGCGGCCGGTCTGGATTTTTACGATCGCTTGGTGGACGCCCTGCTGGAAGGGGGCATCACGCCGTTTGCCACCTTGTACCACTGGGATCTGCCCCAGGCTCTGCAGGAGACCGGAGGCTGGGCGAACCGGGACACGGTGGACCGCTTTCTGGAATACACCCGCGCGGTCATCTCCCGGTTGGGGGATCGGGTGCGGCGCTGGGTGACGCATAACGAGCCCTGGTGCATCGCCCACCTGGGACACGAGGAAGGGTGCCATGCCCCGGGGCTGAAGGACCCGGCCACCGCTCTGAGGGTGGGCCACCACCTGCTGCTTTCCCACGGCCGGGCGGTGCCGATGATCCGCCGGGAGGTGCCGGACGCGGAGGTCGGCATCGTGCTGATCCACAGCCCGGCCCACCCTCTGACAGACAGCGCGGCGGATCGGGATGCGGCCCGTTGGTTTGATGGCTTCTTCAACCGCTGGTTTGCCGATCCGATTTTTCTGGGGCGGTATCCCGCCGACGCGGTGGCCGATCGGGTGGTGCGGGGGCATCTGCCCGCGGAGGGCATGCCCTTTGTGCGGGACGGGGACCTGGCCACCATCAGCGCGCCCCTGGATTTTCTGGGCTTGAACTACTACAGCCGCAACATTTTGAGAAAGAACGAAAACGGCGAACCGGAGGCTCGGCCCATGGCTCCGCCCGAGGAACTGACCGACATGGGATGGGAGGTCTATCCCGCGGGTCTTTATGAGGCCTTGATCCACATTAACCGGACTTACGGGCCCCGGAAAATCTATATCACGGAGAACGGCTGCGCCTACGATGTGCCCGCCGACGCGGACGGCCATATCGAGGACGGGCGGCGCATCGATTTTCTGGCGGAGCACTTCGCGGCGGCGTTGCGGGCGTTGCGGGAGGGTGTGCCCCTGGCGGGATACTTCGTGTGGTCATTGCTGGATAATTTCGAGTGGGGGCTGGGCAAGGCCAAGAAGTTTGGGCTCATCGCCGTGGATTATGAGACGCAGGCGCGGAGGCCGAAGGCTAGCGCGGGGTGGTATCGGGATTTTCTCGGGCGGTCGGGATCTTAGGGAAAATTCGCGAATCCTCCAGGGCGGCCTTCAGGATCAGTGTCGCCGCGCCCACGGCCACCGAACGGGGACCGAGACTGCTGACGTGGATCTCCGCCGCGGCCTCGCGCACGGGCTCCAGGAGCAGGTCGCCAAGCCGGGTCAGTTCGCCGCCGAAAATCACCGCCGCCGGATTCAGCAGATTGAGCATGCCGGCGACGGCGGTGCCCAGGTACTGGGCCGCCTCGCGGACCACCTGCAGGGCCAGGGCATCGCCCCCCAAGGCGGCGTCTTCAATGTCGTGAAGCGTGAATTCTCTTCCCGCGAGCGGGCTGGCAGGATAATCCGCCAGCAGCTCATGGGCCCTGTCCACCAGCGCCTCCCCGCCGACCAGGGTGGCCAGGCAGCCCCGCAGCCCGCAGAGGCAGATCTTGCCCTTGGGATCGATGGAAAGATGCCCGATCTCTCCCGCCACACCGGTAGCCCCCCGATAGATCTCCCCTCCGATGACATGGCCCGAGCCGATGCCCGTGGCCACCTTGATGTAGGCCAGATGGTCGGTGTGGCCCTTTTCGCTCCACCAGTATTCAGCCAGGGCGCCACAGTTGGCATCGTTGTCCACCAGCATGGGGACGCCATGGTGGCGGGCCACGCTGTTCAGGCCCAGGCAAGCTTTCCAGGCGGGCATGACTTCAGGGGAAAGGCGATCCGGATCGGCCTGGTCGATGGGGCTGGGTACGGCCACCCCGATGCCCATCAGGGGCTTGCCTCGCGCGTCGGCCTCGGCCATGCAGTCGGAGCAGAGGGTGCCGATGAGTCGGCGGGTGCCCTCCGGGTCGGTGCGCACCGGGTGGTCCTGCTCGCGCCAAGCCAGAACACGACCGCGCAGATCGGTCAGGGCCACGGCCACATGATTGGCGCCCATCTCCACACCCAGGATGACGCAGGCCCGGTCCTCGAAGGCCAGCACAATGGGGCGTCGGCCGCCGCGGGAGGGCCCTTCGCCCGTCTCGGTGACCAGACCGGTGGGCAGGATCTCGTTGACGATTTCCGAGACGGTGGACCGGCTCAGGCCGACCAGCCGGGCGATGTCGACACGCGAAAGACACCGTTGCTCCCAGATCAGGCGCAATACGGCGTCGGCCAGAGGGCGGGGTCGATCCGGATCGGTACGGCGGCGTCCTTTCCAGGTCAAAGGGGGCTTTTTCACGTGAAGGCCTCTTCCGGGAGCGAGTCAGCTTATCAACCCTATGTTAAATCCCGCGCCTGACTTTGTCCATGCTCTGAACAAAGGGCCGCACAAGGGGCGGGGGGGATGTCGATCAGAAGAGAAAATCGGGCCCTCAGACGGAAGCGGGCGTCCAGCGGGCAATGGCCGCAACCAGCAAGCTGCGGTCCACCGGCTTGGTGACGTAGTCGTTCATACCGGCGGCCAGACAGATGTCGCGGTCTTCGCTCATGGCGAAGGCCGTCAGGGCGATGATGGGCAGATCCTGATAAACCCCTCCCAGTTGGCGGATGCGGCGGGTGGCCTCGTAGCCATCCATCTTGGGCATCTGGCAGTCCATGAGAACCAGGTCGAAGGTGTTTTCCTGCACCCTTTGCAGGGCTTCCTGGCCGTTGGCGACACAGATGGGGTCGGCCCCCATCTGCTGAAGAACCCTGCGGGCGTAGAGTTGGTTGACGGGGTTGTCCTCGGCCAGCAGGATACGCAGCCCCTCGGCCACGCGGGCCTGATCGGGGACAGGGGACTCATCGGGTCGGTCTTCTTCGGCCTGTTCCAGGTTCCGGCCCGCCCCGGCCCGCATGGGCAGGATGTAGGAGAAGCGGCTGCCGACACCTTCTTCGCTTTCCACGCTGATCTGGCCGCCCATCAGTTCCACCAACTGCTTGCAGATGGCCAGGCCCAGGCCGGTGCCGCCGTAGCTGCGGGTGGTGGAACTGTCGGCCTGCGTGAAATGCTCGAAAATATGGGCTTGTTTCTCCTTCGGGATACCCACGCCGGTGTCCACGACGGCGAACCCCACCCGCAGATCCCGGCCCTGCCGCGATTCGCAGGTGACGCGGACCTCGACGTGGCCTTCGCTGGTGAACTTCACGGCGTTGCCCACCAGATTGATCAGGATCTGACGGATGCGGACCACGTCGCCGATGACCTCTTCGGGCAGATCCTCATCGATATGGATGCGCAGGCCCAGGCCCTTTTCTCTGACGCGCGCGCTGCTGATGATGCGGATCTCCTCCATGCATTGCCGCAGTTCGAAGGGGATCTTCTCGACGACCATCATGCCCGCTTCGATCTTGGAGAAGTCCAGGATGTCGTTGATGACGGAAAGCAGGTGATCGGCCGAAGTGCTGATGTGGTGCAGCAACTGCTGCTGATCGTCCTGCAGCGAGGTGTCCTGCAGGAGGCCGGTCATGCCGATGACGCCGTTCAAGGGCGTGCGCAACTCGTGGCTCATGTTGGCCAGGAATTCGCTCTTGGCGCGGCTGGCCTGGATGAGGGCCTGCTCGCGTTTTTCGACCTCGTCCAACATCTCGTTGAAGGCGCCCACCAGCTTGCCCACCTCATCCCGGCCTTCGCCCGGGACGCGGATGTCGTAGCTCTGGTTGGTGCGTACGGCATCGGCGGCCTCGGCCAGGGAAGTCACCGGATTGCTGATCAGCTGTTGCAGCTTCTCGCTCAAGAGCATGCTGATGAACATGGCCACCGAACTGAGCACCAGGAAGAAGAGCAGGATGGTGCGGACGTGCTCGGTTTCTTCGGTCATGTCGTAGGCGATGAGCAGGGTGCCGGCGCTTTCGCCACCCCAGTTGATGTCCTGGCTGAGGATTATGGAGTGGTCGGTGAAGACGGGCTGGTTTCGTCCAAGATAGCGGGCCAGATCCGCGGTGGCTGCCTTGTTCTCGCCGTGGTAGGCGAAGACGGTGCCGTCGGGGCGGAAAACCACCGCGTGCCGCAGCATGGGCAGCACGCTCAGGGAGACCAGGGTTTGCTGGGTGAAATCCTGGTCCTCGAAGATCACCGCGGACGCCGCGTTGTCGGCGATCAGGCGGTTGATGGTTCCCAGCTCCCAGGTCAAACGGTCCCGGAACGTGTTGTGGTCGTGGCGGATCATGGCGCTGCACATGAGCACCACGACAAAGGTGTTGCTGATGGCCAGTATCCACCGCAGCTTGGTGCGGATGGAAAGATCATGCAGCATTCTCAACGCTTGCCACCTTCCACGATACGGGCCATTTTCAACAGCTGCGAACTGAGCACCAGGCCGGCTTCCCCGGCCGCCCGGCGGTTGATGAAGAAACGCATTTTGCCCCGCCGCGGAACGATCTGGATGATGCCGCCGCGGGTGCAGAAATTTTCCATCTCGCTGATGGTCAAAACGGGCTTTTGGGCGATGTCCGCCAGGATGTCGGCCAGGGGCCGGGTGGTTTCCTGGTTGATGAAGACAAGATCGCAATGGACCAGTTCCTGCCCGGAGGTGACCGGGCGCACCTGCAGGGAACGTTTGTGAATCCGCTTGCCGTCGATGCTGGAGAAGTCCGGCACCCGGTCGGGTGCGGCCACCACGCCCAGCACCAGGTGGGGGGCCTGTTTCTCCGCCGGCCAGTCCACGAACTTGCAGAAGTTGTAGACCATGGCGGCACGGATCAGGTCGCGCGTGTGGTCCCCGTCATCGGCCCGGGCGGGAAATTGCGGCAGAAAGATCGCCAGGTGGGTGAAGAGACCAAGACCCACCAGCATCATCCGGCGCCGCGTCCCGGCTGCCGTTTTTCTGTTGGTGGCTGTCATCATGGTCTTCACCTCCTTAGCGGGTCAGGGTTACGGAGAGACGGAAGCTGCGCCCATCCTGCCGGATAAGGTCCTGGATCTCTCGCGCGGTTCCGGGGTGGGCTATCGCGTCGTTCAGCAGGTTGGTGATGCTGCCGCGAACCTCCAGGTGCGGGACCAGGGAGTGGTTCCAGACGCTGAGGTTCACCAGGTAATAGTGGCTGGCCCAGTGGCGTCGGATCGTCATCCGGGGGCTGTGGTATTGGACCTCCAGGCCCACGCGGTCGAAGATGCCACCGCCGGGCACGGAGAGATTCAGCCGGGCCACATGGGGGGCGGCCCGGCTTTCGCCCTGGCGGGGGTTGAAGAGCCGTTCCTTCGTCCTGTTGTAGCTGTAACTGAAGCGTCCCCTGATGCCCGCGCGGGGCTGGCGGGCCAACTCGAACTCGATGCCGCGGGCCTTGGTCTCGTCGTTGATCCATTCCTCGGAAGGAAGGGAGGACTGGTCGTCCAGCAGGCCGTTGTCCAGCAGCCGGTAGTCGTAGAGGTAACCGCTCAGAGTGGCGTTCAGGTCGTCGCCCAGCTCTTGCTCCAGGATCAGCTCGTAGGTGGCGATGGCCTCGGGCGTGTAGGCCAGTTGTTCATTGGCCTCTTCGGAGGAAATTTCGTAGCCGTCGGGGGCGCGGAAGGCCTTGCCGTAAAGGGCCTTGAAAACCGTGCCGGAACGCGGTTCCGTGATGAGGGCGAAACGCGGGTTGGTGCTGCCGCCGAAGGTCGTGTATTGATCGTGCCGCACACCTAGGTTGAGCAGCAGACCGGGCATGATCTTGAACACCGACAGCCCGTACACGGCCCAGTTCTCGGGAGACTGCTTGAAGTCGTACCACCGGTGGTAGGGGTGTTGGTCCCGGGCGCTCATGTCCATCTGCATGTGGTTGGCGTATTCGGCTCCCACGGCAAGGACATGATCACCGGGCAGGCGCTTGGTCACGTCCAGGTTGCCGGTAAGTTTGCGACCCCGGAAGTCGTCCACATACGGGTCGGCGTAGTCCAAGGGGTTGCCCTCGTAATCGATGCCATAGGGCGACTCGCCATCCCACTTGAAACGCTGGTAGAGGATCTGGGTCGACAGATCCATTCCCCAGGGCAGCGGCCGCCTGTAACCCAGCCCCAGGCTCCAGGAGGTGTCCTGGGCCTTGGCGCTGTTGTCGTTGAAGATGCTGTAGGAGGAAGCCACGGGGCTGTGCTTGAGACGCCAGCCGTACAGGGCCTCGAAGCGGAGCCCCCGGTACAGGACTTTGGCCAGGAAATTGTTCCATTCTTCCTTGTCGCCGTCCTCGAAGACCCCGTTGTTGGTTTCCGGAGCAGCGAACTCTTGGAAGTAATGATCCTGGCCGTTGATCCGGCCCAGACTGCCGCTGACCAGCATATCTACGCCGGATGATGTCTCGTAGCCGCCGGTAAGACGCAGACGACGGCCGCCGTAGCTGGAGAATCCGCTCTGGGCCTCGATGCCGTTCAGCTGGTAGCCTTCGCGGGTCACCACGTTGACGATCCCCAGCATTGCGTTGGTGCCGTACAGGCTGGAGGCCGGGCCCCGGATCACCTCGATGCGGTCGATCAGCTCCAGGTCCACGGGGAAACCGTTGCCCATCATCACCCCGCCCACGGATCCTTCGTTGGCGCGAATACCATCGACCAGAGTCAGGATGCGGCTATTCATATCTCCGGGTTCTCCCAGGCCCCGCAGACCCACGTAGTGGTAGTTGCGGTCGTAGGTCATGAAGAAACCGTGGAGGCTGTTAAGGACTTCCGCCATGGTCTGGTAGCCGTAAGTCCGGATGTCCTCTTGGCTGATGATGGTGATCGAGGCGGGCGCTTCCTTGGCCTGCTGGCGGTGTTTGGACACGCCATAGACCACGTTCATCTCCATCAGATCTTCGAGGGAGAATACCGTGTAGTCGGGCACCTCCGCAGCCCATGCCGGAGACCAGGGAGAGATGGCGATCAGAATACCCAGGCAGAGAACCGCCATACGGGCATATAGCTTCAAGCAACGCAACTTATTGTCTTTCCAGTTCTTTGGCCGGCGTTGGATCCTGGCCGATCTCGTATTTCGGGATCCTGGGTCGTTGTGGATCTCTTCATTTGGGGATCGTCCGCTGTAGTTTCGGCTTTATTGTTTTTTAAAATGTTGGGGGGACGGAGGTTAAGAAATCCATGCACAAAGGCTAATTGGTTGGTACAATAGGGGCGCGCCATGGATTTGCGCGCTGAACTGTTCATTTTATTCGGGGAGTCTGGAGATGATGCAAAGATTTTATGGCTTTTTGGTTGTGGCGGCTCTATGGGTTTTCTGTTTGGGGGGCTGTGGGGGTTCTGCAGAGGAGGGCCTTGCCGCCGGGCAGGAAATTTCCGGTCGTATAGAAGGAGGCTTGCGGGTCCTGACCTTCAACCCCGGTGCCGACCACCAGGATTTCTGGATCTACCGGGGAGATTACGTGCGCCCGGAGGTGGCCGGGGGAGGGACCATACACCTGGTCATCGAGGATCTGGCCGTGGATAACAACTACCCGGCACCCGAGGGCATGAAACCTTACTTCAAGGTGCCGGAGGTGGGCTCTTTCGCCTTCCAGGCCGGTGCCCTGAGCGGGACCATCAGGGCCATCGATTACACGGCCGCCACCTATCGTGAGGTGGACGCCGCCGAAGCGGAAAAGCTGATCGAGAACGTGGACCCGTTCATCCTGGACGTGCGCACCCAGCGCGAGTTCGACCGCGGTCACCTGCCGGGGGCCACGCTGATCCCGGTCCAGGTGTTGCAGAAGCGGCTGGACGAGTTGGAGCCGCAGAAGGGCCGCACCATCTTCATCTACTGCCGCACTGGGAACCGCAGCACGGTGGCCGCGCGCATGCTCATTGACCGGGGCTTCAAGCAGGTGGTGAACCTGCGGGACGGTATCGTGGCTTGGCAGCGTGCCGGGCTGGATATCCAGCAATAGGGGCCATTCGGCAACAAGATCAGGGCTGCGGGAAGATCCGTCCCCAGTCTCGCTGGATGGAAACTTCCCAGGCGTTCGCGCGCTCCTGCACCAACTCCCGCATCTCGTCCGTGCTTCGGTCGTACGAGTATTCGCGCGCCTGGTCGTCGTGATGGATCCACAGGGCCAGTGAGCGGCCCGGCCGGGTGACGGTCCAGCGGCACATGGGCTGGTCGTTGTTGCTGTTGCCGATGGCCAGCACGGGGCGCCGGCCAATGCGGGTCTCGATGTTGGCGGCCTTGGCCTCGTGGCCGTTGTAGATCTGGGTGTCGCCGCGCACCAGATGGACCTGCCCGTCCTGGACGCGGGCCACGGACCGGGTCCAACTGCCGATGACTCTCTCGGGAGGCACACCGGTGGCGTCTTCCAGGAAGCTGCGCATGAATTCCTGCTCGCTACCGGTCACCACCCAGACCTGGAACTCTTTTTCCGTCAGCCAGCGCGAAAGCTCCAGCATGGGCGCGTAATAAAGCCGCGTGTAAGGCACGCCGTAGCGTGGATGCCGGCTGCGGTCCACGAAGGCCCGGGCGGAATCGCGGAAGGCCTGCACCGGCAGCCCGGCAAAGGCGCGGTTCATCTCGAAATAGGCCTGCTTGTAGCCGAAGTCGCGCAGAGCCTGGCGGTCATTGGCCAGCCAGGCGCGGGTGGGCATGCTCTCGGGATCCACGCGCCCGGCCTCCACCTGGCGCTGCAGCATGTGCACCTGGAAGCGGGACGAGGGGTTGCGCGGCCGTTCGCACAGGAAGGTCCCGTCGTTGTCGAAAACCGCCACCCGCTCGGCAACGGGCAAGAAGTCGGGGCTGTCCGGGGTGGTGACGGCGGCCACGAAATCCACGATGGCCTGCTTGACGGGCGTCGGGTTCCAGGAGGGCAACGGATCCTCGGTGGCGAAGGCGGGCACGGCCAGCAGGCCAAGCAGGATCAGAAGGACGAAGCGGCGCATGCGGAAGCCTTTCGGTTGAAGGGCGGAGCGGCCTGCCGGTTGCGGTATCGGCCGGCGGCACTTATTCATGGGGCATTGAACAAGCATCATCAACCAAGGAGAAGACGATGGCCATACTCAAGAATGCCAAGACCCGGGTGGACGTTCCAGACGGCGGCCCCGTGCGGGAAGCTGCCCGGGAACTGGGCGTGACCTTCGGCTGCTCCAAGGGCGTTTGCGGCGCCTGCGTGGCGGAGGTCATGGAGGGCATGGACAACCTGGCGGCCATGACGGACGCTGAAAAGGCCTTCGGGATGCGCCCCGGCGACCGCATGATGTGTCAGTGCACCATCAATGGCGGCGAGGTCCAGATCCGCTAGTCGGCTCGCTGCCGTTGTCCCCCTTCTCGACCGTTCTCGTGCGTGCTAGTCCCGCCAGTTCTGCGGCGGTTGGGGCGTGTTGTCCAGGATCTCTTCGATCCGGCCCAGCACGTCCGGCGTCAACTTCTCCATCAGTTCCATGGCCTGCATGTTCTGCACCACCTGATCGGCGCGTGAGGCTCCGGTGATGACGGTGGAGACATCGTCGTTGGCCAGGCACCAGGCCAGGGCCAACTGGGCCATGGTTCCGCCCAATTCTTTGGCGATGGGCGTCAGGGCCTTGACCTTCTCGATCCGATTCCGACCTTCCGGGCTTTCCAGCAGAGGGCGCAGCCACTGGTAGCTTTCCAGGCTGAGGCGAGAGCCCGCGGGAATGCCGTCGTTGTACTTGCCCGTCAGCAGGCCGCTGGCCAGGGGGCTCCAGATGGTGGTGCCCAGGCCGATCTCCTCGTACAGGGAGGCATATTCCTGCTCCACCCTGTCGCGGGTGAACATGTTGTACTGGGGCTGCTCCATGGTGGGCGGGATCAGGTGCTCGCGGCGGCAGATGTCATAGGCCCGGCGAATCTGCGCGGCCGACCACTCGCTGGTGCCCCAGTACAGGGCCTTGCCCTGGTTCAGAACGTGGTTCATGGCGAAGCAGGTTTCGGTGATGGGCGTGTCGATGTCCGGCCGATGGCAGAAGATCAGGTCCACATAGTCCAGCCCCAGGCGCTGCAGCGAGGCATCGGTGCCCTCGATGATGTGCTTGCGCGAGAGGCCGTGGTCGTTGGGGCCCTGTTTGAAGGGGCGGCCGCCACCCTGGGGTGTGCCGCCCCAGAAGATCTTGGTGCTGATGACCAGATCGCTACGCCGCCAGCCGGCTTTCTTGAGGACCTGGCCCATGATGATCTCCGCCTGGCCGCCGGCGTAGACCTCGGCGTTGTCGAAGAAGTTGACGCCCGCGTCCCAGGCGGCCTTCATGCAGTCGTAGGCGGTGTCCACATTCAGCTGGTCGCCAAAGGTGACCCAGCTACCGAAACTGAGGGCGCTGACCTTCAGGCCGCTCTTGCCCAGAAACCGATACTCCATTTTAGTTTTCCCGCAGCACGCGCTCGTCGTATTCGATCTCGAAGCGCAGTTTATGGTTGGCTTCCTCGTGGGCCAGGGCCAGGAAGAGGTCCCGGATCTCGGGGCTTGTCGCTCGCTGGGCCAGGTCCGTGTACAGGCGGTAGGCCTGCTTTTCCTGCTTCATGGCAAACATGAGGATGTCCTGGTAGCTGCTTTTCGCATCGATGACCACATCGTTGGCGTAGTCGGCAATCTTCAGATCCTGCACCTTGGCGGTGCTGCCGATCTCGATCTTGCCTTTCTTGACGTTCTCCAGCTTGAGCTTGTGGCCGCGCTCCTCATCGGCAAAGGACATGAAAAGCCGCCGGTTGTGTTCGGATGTGGCCCTTTCGGCGATGTCGGTGTACAGCTCCACGGCCTGCTGCTCCATGGCGATGGCGTAGTCCAGGATTTCATCCAGGTTATTCAGGTCGGTCATGGGTCGACTCCGAAGGCTCAGGTGATGAGGGGAGGATGCTCTACGAAATAATATCGTAGGCTGGGGCCGGGTGGCAAATGCCGGAAGCCAGAAAACTCTCCATGGCCGCCTCCTCGTTGGCCCCAAAATCTTTTTCTCTTATCATGTGCTTGATATGGCTTGACCGTCATTGGTGGCATCCTCAACCATGACACGGTCAGGGGGACTGACCCGGTAGCGGCCCGGTCCCTTAACCCGATCCCCAGGAGATGCTCATGAAAAAGATGCTTACTCTGTCCTTGATTCTCATGCTGAGTCTGACCTTGCTGCCTCTGGCCGGTTGCGGCGATGGCGGTGGCGAGAAGGACCAGCAGTCCGAAGTGGCCGCCACCCACGATTGCGACGGCGGCTGCGGCATGAAGGACGCGCCCGTGGACCAGCTCACCAAGGTGGATGGCAAGTACTACTGCGCGTCCTGCGCGGAGAAGGCCAAGGCCGGCGACCACAGCCACGATGATAACAACCACGGCGATCATAGCCACGACAGCTACTAATCCCGCGGTTCTCGGTAAATAAGGAACGGCCGGCCTCCTTCAGGAAGCCGGCCGTTTTTGTCACCCTGGCCGGGTGTTCGATCAACTGTTCTGTTCTCAGCCGCGCTTTTCTCAGCCGTTTTTGGCCGCGAAAGCGTCCATGAATTCGGCCAGCGCCTTGGCGCCCTCGACGGGCATGGCGTTGTACACCGAGGCGCGGCAACCGCCCACGCTGCGGTGGCCCTTCAGGCCGCTCATGCCGTTTTCCAGGGCCTCGGCCACGAACTTCTTCTCCAGTTCCTCGCTGGGCAGACGCCAGACGATGTTCATCAGGCTGCGGCACTTCTCGTTGACCGGGCAGCTGTAGAACTCCGGGTTCTTGGCCATGGCGCCGTAGATGAGGCCGGCGCGCTCGGCGGCCATCTTCTCGGCGGCTTCCAGGCCACCCTTGTCTTCCAGCCACTTCAGGGTCTTCATGACCATGTAGATGGCAAAGACGGGGGG
>PDWI01003321.1_pt1 | contig 22806 bp, 19 predicted proteins | sample 1430891 | NCBI WGS metagenome assembly PDWI01 (sample SAMN01162508, study PRJNA174530) | Oral metagenome, whole genome shotgun sequencing project. | biome: Marine environment; feature: Marine mammal; material: Swab sample of the gingival sulcus; isolation source: swab sample of gingival sulcus... | reverse complement strand
ACCCTAATCATTTTGAATAATTAAAATACAATCTTGATGGGAATCATCAAATGGGGGGAGCAAAATCCTATAAATAAGCTCATAACAAGTCTAACTCTATTAGGATTAGTCTTTATTATTATAGATTTATTTTTCTCAACAAAGATCCTAATCTCAGTATTTAGTTTCTCACCTCTATTAAATAAGAGCCTAATATTTCCATGGACTTACGTAAGTTATATGTTTGTTCATACAGATTTATGGGTACTATTTATCCATGGAATTATTTTCTATCTGTATGGAAACATCTTCTATCAACGCTATGGTTTTCGTTGCCTATTTGCTCTTTTTATTTCAAGTGGAGTAATAGGAGCAATCTCTTATCAAGTATTCTATTTAATTCTTTCCCCAGATCTAATAAAACCTCTAGCCTTACAAGGAGCTTCTGCAGGAATTATAGGACTATTTACAGCTCAAGTATTTAGAGAACATAAAGTATTAAAAATTAATTCCAAGGTTCACATCCCTTACGAAACATTTATCTTATTACTTCTTATTTGTGGAATTATTGAATTACTCTTTGCTCCGTCAAATATTGGAGGAAGCATTGCCCATATTAGTGCAAGCTTATGGGGTATTCTTTATGGACTCCTTTTCAGAAAAAAACAAGTAGACTTAAGTGAATATATTGCTAAAATCATTGATAATATCGTTCTCCTTTATCAAAAGCTTAGAGATCTAATAAGCAAACAGTTTAGTCTATTAAGTTCTTCCCCAACTAGGACAAAAAGGAAGAAAGGACAGATTGAAAAAAAAATGAGGGAATCAGGCTATACAAGTCTTGAAGAAGATGAGAAACATCAACTCTTAAAATAAATTAACTTTGTATGAAATCTATTTTATCAAAGCTTCTTTCTTTTATTCTATTCCTTATATTAGAAATAATTAGCCTTTGTATCGGAATATTATTTATTCTATCAGGATTATCCCCTTACATCGAACCATCTACATCTAGTCTAATCACAAGCTTAGGTTTTCTATTTCCTATTATCTTCATCCTACATCTCATGCTATTTCTATGCTGGACTTTTTGGCGAAAATGGAAAATTGTAATTGTCTATATCTTAAGCTTCATTATTTGTATCTCAAGTATTAGTTATTTTCTCCCGATTAATTTACCAAATGAAGGCTTGAATGAAAAAACTCCTAGGCTAAAAGTTTTAAGTTATAACACGTATGTTTTCGGATATCAGGGACACAGCAAAAAGAACCCTAATCCAATTCTTAAGTACGTACGAGAAAGCAATGCAGACTTAGTATGTCTTCAAGAAGCTAGTTACACCATTCGAGTAGGCAGTTGTATCAACCGTAAAATTTTACATGACTATCTACAAGATACTTATCCTTACATTTCTGAACAGGTAGCACAGAATGATGGATCAATGATTATCCTTCTATCTAAGTACCCCATAAAAAAAGCGATACGTTTACCTATAAAATCTTTAGCTAATGGAGCAGTAGCTTTTAGCCTTGATGTAAATGGTAAAGATCTTCTTTTAATTGGTGTACATTTAGAGAGTTTCAAATTAAATCCAAAGCTGATAAAGGGAATAATGAATAAGATCAAAGAGGGAAAACTCTCCATCATTAAAACCTTATTTCAGAAAAAAATAATCCCAACTCTCATAAAACATGAAGAACAGGCTAAGATTATTCATCAATTCATAGAGGATAGTCCGACAAAAAATATTATTGTTTGTGGAGATTTTAATGATACAGCTATTTCATTTGCTCATCATAAAATAAATGAAGGTCTTGATGATAGCTTCAAAAAATCCGCTTGTGGTTTTGGCTTCAGTATAAGAAAAAGTATCTTTGTAGCTAGAATAGATCATATTCTATACAAAGGGGAACTTAAAGCAACAAACAGTTTCATAGATGATCAGATTCAATCAAGTGATCACTACCCTATTATTAGTAATTTCAAATGGATAGAATAGATCCATTTATTAAATAGATGAAATAAATGCTCAAATTTAATTTGATCAAAGAAAGCTCTGAGTGTTCTGCACGTGTCGGTGAAATAACTACTGACCACGGAAAAATTCCAACACCTATCTTTATGCCTGTGGGGACAGTTGGTAGCGTTAAAGCTGTTCATATGACAGAGCTAAAAGAGGATATCAAAGCCAAAATTATTTTAGGTAACACCTACCATCTTTATTTACGACCAGGTTTAGAAACCCTTAATATGGCTGGCGGATTACATAAGTTCAACAGTTGGAATGGTCCAATCCTGACAGACAGTGGAGGCTTCCAGGTATTTAGTTTGTCTGACAGCCGAAAAATAACTGAAGAAGGTGTTACATTCCGCTCTCACATTGATGGCTCAAAACATCTCTTTACTCCAGAAAGAGTTATGGACATTGAGCGAACTATTGGTGCGGACATTATGATGGCATTTGATGAATGTTGCCCTGGTGATGCAGACTATAAGTATGCAGAGCGTTCACTTGCACTTACTGAACGTTGGCTAAACCGCTGTATGAAGCGTTTCAACGAAACAGAACCATTATATGGATATCATCAAAGCCTATTCCCAATTGTTCAAGGCTGTACATACAGAGACCTTCGAACAAAAGCAGCAGAAAATGTAGCAAAACTAGGAGCTGAAGGGAATGCTATTGGAGGACTTGCCGTGGGCGAACCAACAGAAAAGATGTATGAGATGGTTGAACTAACCAACTCAATTCTTCCAAAAGATAAACCTCGTTACTTAATGGGTGTAGGAACTCCGATGAACCTATTAGAAAATATTGCTAGAGGGGTTGACATGTTTGACTGCATCATGCCTACACGAAACGGACGTAATGGTCAGCTCTTTACAAGTAACGGAACAATCAATATTAGAAATGCAAAATGGGCAAGGGAGTTTAGACCAATAGATGAAGAAGGTTATTCTTTTGTTGATAGCCAATACACACTAGCTTATCTGCATCATTTAATAAAAGCGAATGAACTTCTTGGACTACAAATAGCTTCCATCCATAATCTTGCATTCTACCTTCGCTTAGTTGAAGAGGCTCGCAAACACATTACTGATGGTACATTCCTTCCATGGAAAGAGATGATGGTACGAAGAATGTCACAACGTCTATAAGAAGTCTTCAAAATAGATACAGGAGTAATCGGAAACAATGAATAAAAGCTTCGAAAGACTAAGAAATAAACTAGGAATAACTCTGCTAGATTGGTACATAATAAAGATGTTTTTAAAGACATTTTTCTTTTGTATCGTGATTATTCTTTCAATAGCAATTGTCTTTGACATAAATGAAAAAATTGATTCATTTATGGAACCTGACGTAAGCATGTATGAAATTATTTTTCACTATTACATGAACTTTATTCCTTACTATGTTAATATCTTTAGTCCACTCTTTGTTTTTATTTCTGTAATCTTCTTCACGACAAACCTAGCAAACAATTCAGAGATAATAGCAATCCTTGCAAGTGGAGTGAGTTTCAAACGATTATTAAAGCCATATTTCATTAGTGCTTTGGTTATTGCATGCTTTAGCTTCTTACTCATCAACTACATTATTCCTCCAAGTAATAAGCTTCGTTTTGACTTTGAGAATAAGTATATCCGAAATAAAAAGATTGAGTACGTACAAAGTATTCAGCTTGAAGTAGCACCAGAAACATCTTTTTTCCTACAAGGTTATGATGCAAGTGATAAAAGTGGCTATTCACTCGCATTAGAATCATTTAAGGGTAGAGAAATCTGTTCTAGACTAACAGCTCGCAATTGCAAATATGATACTTTAGGACATTGGAAGCTCTTTGACTTTCGTTTACAAAGCTACAGTGGAATCAAAGAAGTTGATAGTGTTGGTGCAGAAATGGATACGATTATTCCAATTAACCCCAAAGACTTCCTAATCTCAGATACGGATGTTGAGACGCTAACAAGCCCAGAGCTGAGAGAATATATTGCAAGACAGACAGAAAGAGGTGTAGATAATGCCAAACTCTTCTCCATAGAGTTACACAAACGTTATGCAACCTTTTTCTTTGCATTTATCTTGACATTTATAGGGGTTGTTTTATCAGCCAAAAAAGTAAAGAATGGGCTCGGCTTTAACATTGCCATAGGTTTAGGACTATGCTTCGGCTACATTCTTTTTATTACAATAACCTCAATGTTTGCAGTAACAGGCAAACTTCCTCCATGGTTGGCAGCTTGGTTTCCAAACTTCACATATATAATAATAGGTGTATTCCTTTGGAAAAAAGCACCTAGGTAATAAATAATATATAAATTAATGAGCAAACAAAAAAAGAATCAAAATATCTGCATTCAAAATAGAAAAGCTCGTTTTGATTATGAGTTTATAGATATTTATACAACAGGCATCGTATTGCTTGGTACAGAGATTAAATCTTTACGTCAAGGAAAAGCTAGCCTTATTGATGCCTTTTGTTACTTCCACAATGGGGAACTATGGCTAAAGAATGCAAATATATCTGAATATTTCTATGGTTCTTACAACAATCATAATACTCGAAGAGAAAGGAAGCTCCTTTTGAATAAAAAGGAACTCAGACAACTTCAAGATTACGTTAAGAATCCAGGTACAACCATTGTACCAACAAAACTATTCATCAATGAGAGAGGACTAGCCAAAGTAGTAATTGCTGCCGCAAAAGGTAAGAAACAATACGACAAACGAGCCTCAATAAAAGAGCGAGAAGACAAAAGAACAATCGCTCGTGCGATGAAATTTTAAGAATATTATTAAGAAAATTCAAAAAAAACTAATTAACTTTGTTGTAACACTAGGCTGATTTGGTAATAGAAGCCCCAGTTCAGCTGACTCTTCAATGAGATAATTTGGCTTCTTAAAACTACGTATAAACTATTTTATAATGAACAAAGAACATTTACTACAGATGGGACAAGCTCCAGGATTCATCGGAGCGTTAGACCAAAGCGGAGGATCAACTCCTAAAGCACTCAAAGCCTATGGTATTGAAGCTGAAGAATACTCTTCGGAAGAAGAGATGTTTGAACTTGTACACAAGATGCGTTCAAGAATGATTACATCAGAAGCGTTCAACACAGGTAAGATCATTGGTGTTATCCTCTTCGAACGTACAATGCGAGACAAGATTGAGAACCTACACACTTCTGACTTCCTATGGCAGAAGAGAAAAATCGTTCCATTCCTAAAGGTAGATAAAGGACTAGAAGATGAAGCAAATGGTGTACAACTGATGAAACCATTCCCAGAGTTAGGCAAGCTTCTTGACGAAGCTGTAGGCTTCAATGTATTTGGAACAAAGATGAGAAGTGTAATCAAACAGGCTAACGAAGAAGGTATTAAGGCTGTTGTTGCTCAGCAATTCGCTTGGGCTAAGGAAATCCTTGCTCATGACCTAATGCCAATCATTGAACCAGAAGTTGACATTAACTGTCCAGATAAAGCAAAGGCAGAGGAAATCTTAAAGAAAGAGATCTTAGCACAGCTTGATCAAATGGATCAACAAGTAATGTTGAAGGTTACTCTTCCTACAGTTAATAACTTCTACAAAGAAATCATTGAGCACAAAAACATGTTGCGTGTCGTAGCTTTATCTGGAGGTTACCCTTGCGACCTTGCAAATGATCTATTGTCTAAGAACAACGGTATGATTGCATCATTCTCTCGTGCTTTAGCAGAAGGCTTGTCTGCTAAACAAAGTGACGAAGAGTTCAATCAAGTTCTAGATAAGACTCTTGATGGAATCTATCAAGCTTCAATCTCCTAATTAAACTTAAGCTAAAAAGCTAGAGGGTGTATCAAAAGATACACCCTCTCTTTTTGTACAAAAATTAGAATGTATCCAAACAAATTGCTCTTTCTAGCTTTAAGTATATACAAAGTAAAGGTAACATTTGCTAGCTTTGTGGGAACAGTTGGAAATTTTGTCAAACAAGTTTTTTATTTTGTGAATCAAAAAAATAATTTTGTCGCACATCTTTTTTGTTTTGTCGCACAAAATTTATCATCTTACCATTCAAACTAATTAAGTCTAACCATCAAATCTAAATTTCCTTTAGAACAAGAGATAAAAGGCTCTGAAAAAGAGTCAATTTTCAAAGCAAAAAGACAAGTATTTTAGCAGTCAAATCAAATAATCTTACAGAGAACTTAGATTATCCTCCCAATAAATTAAACCTAAAAAAACAAAAAAATAAAAAGCCTTATGCAAGAAGCATAAGGCTTTTTATCAATATTTGGACTAAGCTATTAGTCTTTCAACTTTGCCGATAAGTATTCTCTATTCAAACGAGCGATGTTACTAACTGAAATATTCTTCGGACATTCGACTTCACAGGCACGTGTGTTTGTACAGTTCCCAAAGCCCAATTCATCCATCTTAGCAACCATTGCTTTTGCACGGCGAGTTGCTTCAACCTTACCCTGAGGAAGAAGAGCTAGCTGGCTTACTTTTGCTGAAACGAAGAGCATAGCCGAACCATTCTTACAAGCAGCCGCACAAGCTCCACAACCAATACAAGCAGCAGCATCCATTGCCATATCTGCATCAACCTTAGGAATAGGAATAGCATTCGCATCAGGTACACCACCTGTATTCACAGAGACGAAACCTCCAGACTGAATAATCTTATCATAAGCAGAACGATCCACCATCAAATCTCGAATGATTGGGAATCCTGCCGACCTCCAAGGTTCGATAGTTATCGTATCTCCATCATTAAAACGTCTCATGTGTAACTGACAAGTTGTGATACTATCATCAGGTCCATGAGGATGTCCATTAATGTATAGCGAACACATACCGCAAATCCCTTCACGACAGTCATGGTCAAATACTACAGGTTCTTTACCCTGACGAACAAGTTGCTCATTGAGTACATCAAGCATTTCAAGGAATGAACTACCCTGAGAAATACCCTTTAGCTCATAAGTCTCAAACTTACCTTTCTCTTGAGGTCCTCTCTGACGCCAAACCTTTACTTTTACATCTATATTCTTATCCATTTCTTCTTTGCTTAGGGTTAGTTCTTATAGTTACGTTGTTGACGTACAATGAATTCATATTCTAGCTCTTCCTTATGCATCACAGGATCTTCATTATCACCTTGATACTCCCAACATGAAACATAAGCAAACTTATCATCATGACGAAGGGCTTCTCCCTCTTCTGTCTGATGCTCAAGACGGAAGTGTCCACCACAACTTTCTTCACGATCCAAAGCATCGTGAGCCATAAGTGAACCAATTTCAATAAAGTCTGCTAGGCGAAGAGCCTTTTCAAGCTCAACGTTTAGGCTGTTTGCCTCCCCAGGAATACGAACATCTGACCAAAACTCTTTCTTGACTTCTTTAAGTTCTTTGATAGCTTTCTCAAGTCCTTCCTTATCTCGTCCCATTCCTACGAAGTCCCACATAATAAGTCCTAACTTCTTATGAAGACTATCTACAGATTGGCTACCCTTAATCGACATCAGTTTCTCAATGCGATTGTTAATTCCCTTTTCTGCTTCGTCAAACTCTGGAAGATCTGTACTAAAACGAGGAACTTGGATCTGGTCTGCAAGATAATTCTGTATTGTATAAGGCAACACAAAATATCCGTCAGCCAAGCCTTGCATTAAGGCAGAAGCTCCTAAACGATTTGCTCCGTGATCTGAGAAATTTGCCTCGCCAATAGCAAATAGACCAGGGATAGATGTTTGCAATTCATAGTCAACCCAAACACCTCCCATAGTATAGTGAATCGCAGGGAAGATCATCATAGGTGTTTCATAAGGATTATCGTTTGTAATCTTTTCATACATTTGGAAAAGGTTACCATAACGAGCTTCTACAACATCCTTACCAAGACGCTTAATTGCAGTAGAGAAATCCAAAAATACAGCAAGACCAGTATTATTCACACCAAAACCAGCATCACACCTCTCCTTAGCCGCACGACTTGCTACGTCACGAGGAACGAGGTTACCGAAAGCAGGATAGCGACGCTCCAAATAATAGTCACGATCTTCTTCTTTAATCTCAGTAGGACGTAGTGTCCCTGCTTGAAGTTTCTTCGCATCCTCAATATTTTTTGGCACCCAGATACGTCCATCATTTCGAAGAGACTCTGACATCAGAGTAAGTTTTGATTGGAACTCTCCGTGAACAGGGATACATGTAGGGTGAATCTGAGCCATACAAGGGTTAGCAAAATATGCCCCCTTCTTATAGCACTGCCAAGCTGACGAACCATTTGAAGCCATTGCATTCGTAGAGAGGAAGAAAGTATTTCCATAACCTCCCGTAGCAATTACTACAGCATGAGCAGAGAAACGCTCTACTTTACCTGTTACAAGGTTACGTGCAATAATTCCTCTTGCACGACCATCAATGATTACAAGGTCAAGCATTTCATAGCGAGTGTAGAGCTTCACAGCTCCTTTACCAACCTGACGACTAAGAGCTGAATAAGCTCCTAAAAGCAACTGCTGCCCTGTCTGACCACGTGCATAGAACGTACGAGACACTTGAGCTCCTCCAAACGAACGGTTGTCCAAAAGCCCTCCATATTCACGAGCAAAAGGTACACCTTGAGCCACACATTGGTCAATAATCTCATTGGCCACTTCAGCTAGACGATAGACATTTGCCTCTCTAGCACGATAGTCTCCTCCTTTAATCGTATCATAAAAGAGACGATATACAGAGTCCCCATCATTTTGATAGTTCTTTGCAGCATTAATCCCCCCTTGAGCTGCAATAGAGTGAGCACGGCGCGGAGAATCTTGTATGCAGAAGTTCAAGACATTAAAGCCCATCTCTCCCATTGAAGCAGCTGCAGATGCTCCAGCCAAGCCTGTACCTACGACGATTACATCAAGACGTCTTTTATTTGCAGGGTTTACAAGCTTTTGATGATTCTTATAATTAGTCCACTTATCAGCTAATGCTCCTTGTGGTATTTTTGAATTTATCTTCTTATCCATAACAATTCAATATTTAGTGATTAGTGAGCGTATATAAGTTTCTGTGTTACTTCTGGATTCCAACCACATGCGTAAACGACAATCACAGCCAAGAATCCTAGAATAATCAAGCTTGTATAGATTGCAGAGATGACTTTAAGTCGGCTCATCCATACGTTATTATTAAATCCAACGGTATGTAAGGCACTCCAAAATCCATGGTTCAAGTGAAACCATAAAGCTCCAAGCCATACAATGTACAAGACTACATTATAAGGATTACGAAAAGTCATTTGGATTAGTCTTGCCCCATCGGCAGGACCGTCAATCCCAGCAGGCACAAGTGTATCTACTGCATGAATAACTTCTGGCAACTGCATTTTCGCCCAGAAATGGAATAAATGGATACCAATACCTAGAACGACAAAGACTCCTAGTACCATCATATTCTGAGAAGACCACTCAACACCCTTTGGCCTATTAGGTATAGCATATCGGTCGTTACCACGAGCTTTTCTATTTTGATAAGTCAAAACACCAGCATAAATAATATGAACAATAAAAAGTGTGGCTAAGCCCATCGTACCGATAAGGGCATACCAATTAGCTCCGAGGAACTGACAGACAGCATTATAAGCATCACCTGAGAATAATGCAACTAAATTCATTGACATATGGAAGGTCAAAAAGAATATAAGTGCAAGTCCAGAGATACTCATGACAAGCTTACGACCAATTGATGATTTAATCAACCAAGACATAACAAACGATTTAAGTTTATAAATTAAAACTCTGTTTTACAGAATCATACACATAAAGGCATACAAAAGTCTGAGCGTACAGATTTACTAACGCCTACAAAGATACATGGATTTAGTGAAAAATCCTAGATAAATGAAGAAAAAAAGTGCTAATTAGAGCAAATTTATACCAAAATATAGGTATCAATTTGTTAAAGTCTTGCTTAGTGAGAGCTGAACACTCACGGACTTTAATTCGCAATGAAAGGGAGGATGAAGCTTAGACACACGTACTAAAACAGAATTAACTAACTCAAAATCAGAAAGAAGAGACTGAGCAATTCGTTTAGCCACATGCTCAAGCAAATCAGAATGAACCTGCATTTCTCGTTGAACAAGCCTATAAACGTCTACATAGTTTAAGGTATTTGTCAAATCATCTTGAATATCTTCGACATTTAGATCCAAAGAGAGTATCAAATCAACCTCAAAATTATTTCCGACAAGCTTTTCTTGTTCCAAAACGCCATGATAAGCATAAAATTTCATAGCTTCCAAACGAATTTCTACCATCTAATCCTAATATTTTTCAATCAACACATGACCCAATTGCTCAACAAAAGTACATTAGATTTACTCAAGAAGCAAAGACTTGATCTGGATACCTAAAAATAAGGATACCTAAGAAAGAAATCTAAGACTTCAAAAAAACTTATAACAGACAGGGCAAAGCTTCCAAAAATCGTAGGGAATATTTAACTCATTCGTAGGGAAGATTTTTTTAATTCCTGCGGAACATTTTTATATTTCTTCCCAATAAATTATAGATAGAATACAAGAAATTCACAAAATCATCGTTCAACCTAAAAGACAAAAAGCTTATCTTTGAAAAAAACATAGGCTTCAAACAAGCAAGAGTAATAGAAATTTATCCGAACAACAAGCCTTATACCATATTAATATATAGAGAAGAATGAAGACAACTGAACTATCCGTCCTCCTAAATCCAAAGGAAGCATTCTGCATGCACAGTATAGAAATCAAACATTTCTTAACAGATAGCCGTTCATTTATTACTGCAGAACAGACAGCTTTTGTCGCAATCCAAACTAATTCTGGAGATGGACACCATTACATTGAGCAGATGTATCGATTAGGTGTACGTTGCTTCATCGTGGAAATTCCAATACGTTCGCTAAGAGAGATGTATCCAGAGGCTAGTTTTCTCTACGTCCATTCTTCTATAGAAGCCTTGCAAATCATTGCCCACAGCTATCGGTCAAGGCTTCAACAACCGATACTTGGAATTACTGGAAGTAACGGAAAAACCATTGTCAAGGAATATCTTAATACGCTTCTAGCTCCACACATACAGATTTCTCGTTCACCAGCATCGTACAATTCTCAAATAGGCGTACCGCTCTCAGTCTTAGGATTAAAAGAAGATATGGATCTAGGGATTATTGAGGCAGGAATCTCTGATCCAAACACCATGCAACAACTAGCCAAAGTCATTCAACCAAACATTGGGATTCTAACGAACTTAGGGACTGCCCATATCGAACATTTCACTTCTCAAGAGGAACTAATTGACGAGAAACTTAAGTTATTCTCCAATTGTCCAACGCTTATCACTTCTCTTGATGACTCTCAGATTCGAGAAGCAATCAGGAGAACAGGTAATACCAGTGAACTCAAAGGCTGGAGCAAGCAAGAAAAAACCGCCCTTATTTATGTCAATAAAATAAAAAAAGGCAAGAACAAAAGCCTGCTTGAAGTCCAATATAATGGACAAAATCATAGCGTAGAAATTCCGTTCATTGATGATGCAAACATTTCAAATATCCTCATCTGTCTATCCTTTATAGCATCCACTTACCCAGAGCTATGGGAAACATGCTTGGATTCCGTGCCAAACTTAGAAGGAATTGAGATGCGTCTTGAACTAAAAGATTCCTTCCACGGAAATATTCTTATCAATGATGCCTATTCCTGCGACCTTGACGCTCTAAGAATCGCTCTTGACTTCCAACGACGTCGTTGTTCTCACAGCAATATGCCAGCCGTACTAATACTATCAGACATCATACAAACAGGTCTTTCTGGAGAAGAACTTTATACATGTGTAGCTCAATTAATCCAATCATTCAAAATCAAAAAGCTCTTTGCTGTAGGAGATTCAATTGGAGCATACCAACATCTATTTAACTTCCTAGACAGCAGTTTTTATTCTTCAACACAAGAACTTATCCTGTCTCCCAAACTTAAAGAAATAAAAGAGAGTTGCATCCTCATTAAGGGAGCTAGACGTTTTGCATTTGAAGAGCTCATCCGCTCTCTTTCCTTGATGGAACATCAAACAACCCTAGAAATTAATCTATCAGCCCTAAGACACAACCTTAATTACTATAAGTCTATACTTTCGCCTCAGCACAAGATAAGTTGCATGATCAAAGCTGATGGCTATGGACTTGGAGCCGTAGAAATCGCACGATTATTAGAAGACAGCAAGGTAGATTATCTAGCAGTTGCTCTCAATGATGAGGGAAAAAATCTTCGACTAGAGGGTATCAAAAGTCCTATTATCGTCATGAACCCTGAGCTTTCTTCGACGACAAGTCTTTTTAAGTATCAATTAGAGCCAGAGGTTTATAGCTTGAAACTCCTAAAGGCTATCATCAAAGAAGCGGAACAGCACCAAGTAGAGGACTACCCTATTCACATCAAAATTGATACAGGCATGCATAGACTTGGTTTCGAACAGCATGACTTAGCAGAACTTTGTCGCTTGGTAAAGTCAAGCAAAAGCCTAAAAATTGCTAGTGTTTTCAGTCACCTTGCAGGAGCAGATGATGAAGCTTTAGACCCATTCACCCATAAGCAAGCCCAAAAGCTTCAAGACGCACACAGCTTTATTAAGCAAGAAATGAGCTACAGCCCCCTACTCCATCTTCTTAATACTGCTGGAATCGAACGACACAGAGAGCAATATAGCTTTGACATGGTACGTCTAGGTCTTGGGCTTTATGGTATTAGTCCTACACATTATCGCTATCCTGAACTAAGAAAAGTCGCACGACTAAGCACAACAATCCTACAAACCAAAACTGTTCAAAAGGGAGCTTATATTGGCTATTCCTGTAAGGCAAAAGTTAATCAAGACACACGCATCGCAATTCTTCCAATAGGTTATGCTGACGGCTTCTCTCGACAGCTCGGAAATGGAGCTTACCATGTACTGATTAGAGGTAAACTCTGCCCAACTATTGGGAATGTCTGCATGGATACCTGCATGATTGACATCAGTACAATTCCTGAAGTCCAAGCAGGAGATCGTGCCATTATTTTTGGAGAAGAACAAGTAGATATAGAAGACTTAGCAAAGATCGAAGAGACGATTCCCTATGAGATCCTCACCTCCCTCTCTCCACGTATTCAAAAAATCTACTTACAGGAATAAAAGTTTCACATCTCATTCATTAAACCTTAACCTAAGATTCTTTATCTCCTAGGTAAGAAGTGGTAAAAATAGGCTAATATTTTGTATTTTAGTAGATAAGTAGTATATTTGTACTTGAAACAGAGTTATGGAGGGGGCGAGAGGCTTTCTCCATTTTCTTCTTTTAATATTTGAAAAGAACGAATAAATAGAAATGATTGATCAAAAACTTATAGAGCAACTTGTAGAAACATTCATCCAAGAGCAAGGCAGAGCAAGTCTATACCTTGTCTCATGTGTCGTAGCTCCTAGCAATCAAATTACGATAGAGCTAGCAGACGATGAAGGTTTATCTATAGATCTATGTGTCCAACTAAACAAAGTAATTGAAAGCAATCTCGACAGAGAGCAAGAAGACTTTGAGCTAGAGGTTGGTTCAGCTGGACTAACAAGTCCATTCAAAGTCTTAAGACAATACCAAGGAGCTATAGGCAAGGATATAGAAGTACTGATCAAAGGAGGCAAGAAAGAAGAGGGACAACTTAAAGCAGTAACAGATCAAGATATTACAATCACTGTAAAACGCCGAGTGAAACCCGAAGGAGCAAAAAGAAAAATTGAAGTAGAGGAAGATCTTGTTCTCGCTTATGAGGACTTATTACAATGCAAAAGAATAATCAAAATATAATATCAATAATATAATGGCAAAGAAAAAAGTAGAATCAAGTCTTGTTGACTCTCTAAGTGAATTTAAGGAATTAAAGAATATTGATCAGAAGACAATGTTGGCAATATTGGAAGACGCCTTCCGTAATGTCCTGTCAAAGATCTACGGTTCTGACGAGAACTGCACAGTTATTATCAATGCAAAAAAAGGAGACTTCGAGATCTATAGAGACCTTGTAGTCGTTGAAGATGGTTGCGTTGAGGATGAAAACAAAGAGATTGCCTTCAAAGATGCCTTTGCTTATGACGAAGATATAGAAATAGGTGACACATATACTGAGGCGGTTGACTTCTCAGCTTTTGGACGCCGTGCTGTAATTAATCTAAGACAAGCTTTAGCTAGCAAAGTTTTAGATATACAAAAGCAAAACTTCTGCGAGCTTTTTGAAAGTCGTTTAGGTACAATCATTATTGCGGAAGTTTACCAAGTTTGGAAGAGAGAGATCCTGCTTATCGATGAAGAGGGCAATGAATTACACCTTCCTAAAGAAGAACAAATCCCTTCGGATTTCTTCCGTAAGGGCGAACCTGTAAAAGCAATTGTCCTACGTGTAGAAAATGAGAACAATAACCCAAAGGTTATCGTCTCTCGTACAAACCCTGATTTCTTGAAGCGATTACTTGAACAAAACGTCCCTGAAATTGCTGATGGACTTATCACAATTAAGTCTGTCGCTCGCATCCCTGGAGAAAGAGCTAAGATTGCAGTTGAAAGCTACGACGAACGTATTGACCCTGTAGGAGCTTGTGTTGGGGTGAATGGTTCTCGTGTCAAAGGAATTGTACGCGAACTTAAAGGAGAAAATATTGACGTTACAACATATACTACGAATTCAGCTCTATTTATTCAGCGTGCATTAAGTCCTGCTAAAGTTTCAGCTATTGCCTTTGGACCTGAAACAGTAGAAGAAGGTGAGCAACGTTTCGTAGAAGTATACCTACATCCAGACGAAGTGCCATTGGCAATTGGCAAGAATGCTTCTAACCTTAAGCTTGCAGCTATGCTTACAGGCTATAAGATTGAAGTATTCAGAGATGAAGATGCTGATGCAGACGAAGACATCTATCTAGATGAGTTTAACGATGAAATTGAACAATGGGTCATTGATGAGCTAAAAAACATTGGATGTACTACAGCAAAGTCAGTTCTTTCTAAACCAAGAGAAGAACTTACTGCAGAAGCTGATCTTGAAGAAGAAACAATCAATGAAGTACTCTCAATCCTAGAGGCTGAATTTAATGATACTGAGGAAGAGGAAGAAGAAGCTTAAACCAATATAAATACAAACAGAGATAGAGAAGAATAGATAGTATGTCGAAAAAGAAAATAAGAATCATTGATCTCATGCAAGGGACAAACCTTGGGATCGATTCAATCAAAGAAATACTTGTAGATAAAGGTTTAGCCGATGAAAATGCAGGACCAAATACCCGCCTCCCAATTGGTAAAGCAATTGAGGTAGTAAATGTCATGCTTAACAAGTACACATCTGCTATTAACCCAAAAGCTACACAATCTTATAAGGAGGAACTTGTTAAGCTTGAGAAGGAGCTTGCAGAAAAGCCTAAAGAAGCTCCTGTTCCAAAAGAAAATAAAGTTGAGAAAGCCCCTAAGCCTATTAAAGAAGAAGTAAAGGTTCAAGTAGAAGATACTCAACTTAAGATTGTAACAAAGGTTGACCTTGACAAACCAAAGACTAAAGAAAAGAGTCAACCTAAGACAGAGGAAAAACCTAAAGCTAAGGTTGTCGAACCTAAAAAGGATACAGTCAAAAAAGATGTTAAAAAGAAGGAAACTCCTAAAACTAAAGAAGAAAAGGCTATTAAGAAGGAAGTTAAAAAGGAAGAGCAAGTAAGTCCTAAAACAAGTCCAAAAGATCAGCTAAAAGAAGAGGTTAAGAAAGAAGAGTCTAGCCCTAAAAAAGAGGAAGAGGTCGTATCAAATAGAATTGAAACTGCTACCCTAGACCCAGGTATTAAGTTCAAAGTGGTAGATACTCCAAAGATCGACCTAAACCAGTTCCAAAAGCCTAAGAGTTCTAAAGAGAAAAAGAAAAGAACTCGCAAGAAGCAAGCAAACCCTATTGATGTAGACAAAGAGGGTAAAAAGATTGCAGAGAAAACAAACAATAAGACAAACAATAGGTCTAAGACTAATAATGATAATAGACAAGGAAATAACAATAATCCATCTAAGCGTCAAGAACAAAGGAAGAAGTCTAAGGCTAGAAAAGAAGTTGTCAAACAAGAAGTTTCTGACGAAGAAGTACAGCGTCAAGTTAAAGAAAATCTTGCTCGTCTTACCAACAAAGGAAATAAGACAAGTCAGATACATAAGAGAGAAAAGCGTCAAGCCCGTCAGAGAGAAGATGAACGAGATAAAGAACAAGCATTGCAGAATGCCAAAGTCCTACAGCTTACTGAATTTGTAACAGTTAGTGACCTTGCAAACCTAATGGACGTGCCTGTCAATAAGGTTATTGCAACTTGTATGAGCGTTGGTCTACTAGTGTCAATCAACATGAGGCTTGATGCTGATACTATTGACATGGTAGCTGAAGAGTTTGGTTATACAACAAATTACGTAAGTGCAGATGAAGCCGACTCTATAATTGACGAAGAAGCTGAAGACAAAGAAGAAGATCTTGAATTCCGCTCACCAATCGTTACAGTTATGGGACACGTTGACCATGGTAAGACTTCACTTTTAGACTACCTACGTAATTCAAATGTAATTGAAGGTGAAGCTGGAGGAATCACTCAGCATATCGGAGCATATAGTATTAAGGTAAATGATGGACATAACATTACATTCCTTGATACTCCAGGACACGAAGCCTTTACTGCCATGCGTGCAAGAGGGGCTAAAGTAACTGACATTGCTATTATCATTGTAGCAGCAGATGATGATGTCATGCCTCAAACAAAGGAAGCAATCAACCATGCAAGTGCGGCAGGTGTACCAATTGTTTTTGCAATCAATAAAATAGACAAACCTGGAGCTAACCCTGATCGAATTAGAGAACAGCTTGCAGCTATGAACTACCTCGTTGAAGAATGGGGAGGCAAATACCAATGTCAAGAAATATCAGCCAAACAAGGAACAAATATCAACGAACTTCTAGAAAAAGTTCTCCTTGAGGCAGAACTACTTGAACTCAAAGCCAATCCAAACAGAAAGGCATCTGGTTCAATTATTGAATCATCTCTTGATAAGGGACGAGGATATATTGCCACGGTCTTAGTACAGAATGGAACATTAAGAACAGGAGACATTGTCCTCTCTGGCTCTCATTTTGGAAAGGTTAAGGCTATGTTCAACGAACGTAATCAAAGAATTGAAGAAGTAGGTCCAAGTCATCCTGTTCTAATTCTTGGGCTAGATGGAGCTCCTACAGCTGGAGAAGTATTTAATACTATAGATACCGAACAAGAAGCTCGTACAATTGCTAATAAACGAGAACAACTCAAACGAGAAATGGATACTCGTACTAAGAAGGGTCTTACCCTTGAAGAGCTTGCTCGTCGTCGTGCAATGGGTAACTTCCAAGAACTCAACCTTATTATTAAAGGTGATGTAGATGGATCTATTGAAGCTCTAGCAGACTCTCTTATTCGTTTATCGACAGAAGAGATCCAAGTAAATGTTATTCATAAGGGAGTAGGAGCTATCACTGAGAGTGATATTGTCTTGGCTGCAGCCTCATCTGCAATTGTTATTGGCTTCCAAGTACGCCCAATTCAGTCTGCACGCCGTTTAGCTGATAATGAAGGTGTAGAAATTCGTACTTATTCAATCATCTATGATACAATCGAAGATATTAAGAGTGCCATGGAAGGTATGCTTTCTCCTGAAATTAAAGAGAATATTGTAGCAAACCTAGAAGTACAACAAACCTTTAAGATTGGTAAAATTGGTACAATTGCTGGATGTATCGTCGTTGAAGGTAAGATTAAACGTAACAACAAGATCCGCTTAATCAGAGATGGAATTGTTAAATACTCAGGGGACTTAGGTTCACTTAAACGTTTCAAAGATGATGCAAAGGAAGTAGTACTTGGTCAAGACTGTGGACTAAATATTGAAGGTTATAACGATATTTTAGTTGGAGATATCATTGAAGCCTATGAAGAAATTGAAGTAAAGAAAACACTTTAAGCATAGTATAAGACACCATAATAAGATAAAGCGAAGTCTAAATACTTCGCTTTATCTCTTTTATTCGTAACTTTGTCCTACAAGAATAAGACAAATAATGACTAATAACGAACAAATAAACACAGAGCCAATACATTTATTACTGATTGATAGCTCAGGAAATCAATGTAACGTAGCCTATACGCAAGGCTTAAAAGTATTGGAAGAGTATAATAGTTACAAAGAACGTATTGACCACTCCTCAACACTTGCTCCCTTGATTGATAAAATTTTCTCTAAGTATAAGCTATCAGACCTCAATGCTATAGTTATAAGTTCAGGACCTGGCAGTTATACAGGTTTGCGTATAGGCTCTTCTTTTGCCAAAGGTTTAGCTCATGGCTTAAACATTCCCCTTATAGCCATTTCTTCATTAGAATTAATGGCAAATGGCTTCCGTAAAGAAAATAGTATTGACCCCAAGAATCCAACTATTCGCTTAGTTCCAATGATTGATGCTAGACGAATGGAAGTTTATGCTTCATGCTACAACTCATCTCTACAACAGGTCAAACAGGAAGAAGCAATCATTTTAGAAGAAGGGATATTCCCCTATGAAACAGCGACAAACGATCAATACTATATCTTTGGAAACGGTGCAGAGAAATGTATTAAGCTCTGGAATAATCAAAATATTAAGATAGATGGAAGTTTCAAACCTAAAGCAAACTACATGCTCGAGTTAGCTTTAGATAGTTATACAAAAGGAAATTTTGTAGATCGAGCCTATTGGACACCTAATTATCTCAAAGATTATAAAGTAAATATCGCTGTAAATAAAGTACTTAAAGAGCTAAAAGACTAGAATGAGCTATAAAAACTCTGTTCTCTTAGAAGGAATTATCTGCAAACAGCCAGAAGTCCGATACTTTAATGAAAGAGAATTAGTATTAAATATGACCCTTCAAACAAGTGAAGAGGGAGAAAAAATAGATTCTTCTGTTTGGGAACAATGGCACAAGCTTCGCTTTGAAAATGAAGTAGCAATACTTGCAGAAAAAATGCTCAAACAAGGAGACAACATAAAGATTGAAGGAAGGCTTGTTTACCTTTACGAATATAACAAACAAGGAGATAAGCACTTACAGACACTCATTATTGTTCGCTCATTTAAAGTTCTGAGCCAGACAAATGATGAAAAAGATAGCTATTCTCAAGCAAAAAAAACTCAAAAACAAAATATAAACTCAAGCACTTGGGAGGAGTATATTGTTAAAGATGAGGAAGATCCCATGGCTTAAAACTTGCATATCCTATAAATAAACCGTATTTTTGTACGCTTTATAAAGAATTTTATTTTAACTATTAACACATATAAAATGAGTAACTTCGTTGGAAATTTAATACCACACACTTTTTTTGGAACAAAAGGTAGTGGAGAGTCTGATCTAGAAATGCATGCAGGATCTTATCATATGGCTCTATATGATGCAGGCATTTCAGATTTTAATATCATGGTTTACTCTTCTGTTCTTCCTGCAACAGCACATCTCGTTTCGATGGATGAGATAGATCTTCCTCCTTTTGGCTCTGAGCTAAAAACAATTATGGCAGTATCACATGGTCAACAAGATGAGTTTGTATCTGCTGGTATTGTTTATGCTTGGATGTATTCAGATGAAAATTTTGACGAAAAGGTTGGAGGACTTGTTTGTGAAGTAAGCGGTCGCTATCGTATTGAAGAACTTGAAGCACGCTTAATTCGAGTAATTAACGATTTACATGCCAAAACCTATTCTCATTATTACCTAGGCGAGTTAAACTTCATCTCAGAAGGACTAACAATTGAGAAACGCTATGGAACAGCCTTAGCTGCTCTTTGCTTTGTTGACTTCAAACTTCCTGAGTTCGAACGTTCACAAGATAATCTATAAAGAAGAAATCTTAATCTTCAAAACAATAAAAATGGCGTACCAAATTGGTACGCTATTTTTATTATTACCTTGAAATAGAATCATTTCTTCTCTAAAAAATTATTGCAAAGGCTATGCCACTAAGCCTTCACTTGTAGAAAATCTAGCCTAACAAGGGAGAATTTAGTGATTATACTTAGTGAGAAAATAAACATATTTAGAGTTTAATTTCTTTTTTATTAAGGATTCAATGTACTAGACTTAATATTCTTTGTTAGACTTATACTTTTTCACATAGTCTCCTAACGTAGAGACGAAAGTCTCCTCACGTGGAGACTCTAGTTTCTTAACTAGGAGACTATGCTTAGCAAAATTCAATTAATTATGATGATTCTTTCTTTCTGATTTGTATCGAATAATCATTATATTTGTTACAATCTAAATTTAGAATGAATAATTAAGAAAAAATAATGGATATTAAACTAGAAAAATACTATAACATCAGATCTGTAAAGAAGGCTTGGCAAGAGCTTTACGCTGGTAATCCCAAGCTCACCCCCTTTCAGGACTACGCTTATGTCAAGCACTATTGTAGTTTGCTCCCCAACAAAAGAGCTCGCTACCAAGTATTCTATCTATTGTCTAGAAATGATGGGCAAGGCTATAAACCCATTATGATTTGTCCATTGTCAACATCTTTAATTTTCAGAAATAGCAGAGGCTATGAGCTTTTAGGTGGACGAGAGGCTGACATTAGTGATTTTATTTACTCTAACAATCTAACAAGAGAAGAGCTTAAGGACTGTTTGAAAAGATTGTTAGGAGCATTAAACAGACCATTAAGACTTCGACGTCTGGCTGGTCATTCGAAGATCTTAGAAGCTATGAAAGAGCTATTCCCAAAGCTAGAAATGAAGGAGCAGACTTTCCTTAAAATTCCGCAGCAAAAGGATATTGATGAGTATATTGCAGGGCTTTCTAAAAGTACAAGACAGAACATCCGAACGGCTTATAACAGAATGAATCGAGATGAGATCAAGTTCGACTTAGAAGTTGCCTACCCAACTAAGGATAAGCTTGAGCTATACAATGAAGCAATCTCGGCTTATGTAGAGCGTCAAAAGAAGTTTTATAACAAGAAATATCTATTAGGGAGCAAGGCTCTTACAGAGCTATATTACAAAACTTTTGATCCCGAAAGCAGAAGCCTAAAGGACTTAGCAAACAGCTTTACAGCTGTACTCAAATTAAATGGACAAGTTGCTGGTATAATGATGGCACTAGCCCATGAAAATACTATTGTCGTACCACGCCTTGCCATTGACAGCGAGTTTAACTTTTATTCTCCTGGGGTAATCCTTATTGTAGAAACCCTACGTTATATGCTTGCTCACACCCAACTTAATTCGATAGACCTGTCATTAGGTAATGAGCGCTATAAATATTCAATGGGAGGTGAAGAATACTTCGCTTATGACTTTCAAATATCTTAGAAGGCTATGTTACAAAAATTAAAAGAGAAATACTTCAATTATCTTAATGGCTTTCGCTATGAGTTGGGGCTTATTAAGATTAATCATGATACAGATCTATTAGATCCCCAAATTATAGATAATGTCGTTTGGGTTAAAGGCTATCCAAAAACCTCGTGGTTTGCTGACCCTTTCATTTACAAGGTTACGGATACTGAAATTCATATTCTTGCAGAAGAATGGATATATAGCTTAGGACGTGGCGTAATCTCTTTAGTAGTCGTAAACAAAGCTAATTACCTCTACCTAAGACACAAAGAGCTACTCCGCTTGGATACACATCTTTCATGGCCTTTCATCATCAGAAAAGAAGGGAAGACTTATGTTATTCCTGAGAATTCAGCCTCTGGACAGTCGCGTCGTTATATCTATGATGATAAGCAAGAAAAACTTATTTTTGACCAAGTTATTGCAAAAGCTCCCTTTATAGATCCAGTCTTTTTTGAAGAGAATGGATCCCTTCGTTGCTTAATGCTCTTATCTCAAGACCCTGATATTGAAGAAAACTCTCACTTATATGGAGCCATTGATAGCAAGTCCGAATATCAGGCTTTAAATAAAGTTTTAAAGTTTAATTATGGCTTATCACGAGCTGCGGGAGATTTCTTTAAAGTACAAGGGAAAATATATAAACCTCAGCAGGTAGGAGGTAAAAATTATGGAGAAGGAGTTGCTATCTTTGAATGGAACAGAGAAGATAGTTTCAAGGAAGTACATCGGATTTATCCAAAAGACAAACGACATTGCTATGGAGTCCATTCCTTTAACTCTCATGATGGTTACCTAGTTTTAGACGGCGAAGGTTCTCGCTATTATTACAGAAGAAAGGTTCTACTCTTTCTAAGTAAACTACTACCATTCTTACCTAATCCCATAAGAAAAAAATAAACACATAAAGCCTAGAAGAATTAGACTCTACCTCCTGTGAGCAAAGCTAAGAGTTTCGGCGTGTAAGCCCTCATTAACTTGTAAAGGATTATACAAGGAATAAGAGTAAAGACAGGGACTAAAAAGTAATAAATAATCTGTCCATAACTTGTCGTCATCAATGGGATTCTCGACAAAGCTCCCTTGACCCAGTTCGTAATATACAATTCATTAACGGCATAGATAAAGAAAACCATCATTGAGTACTTTTGAAAGAACTTGTATATAGTTTCAGACTTAAGACAAATCCAATGGGTTAAAGCAAATAATGTTAGCACCCCAAATGGCACAAAGAGACGAATAGCATTTCCCAAATAATCACCCAACTGAGTGAAAGCTAATGTCGGAACTAGGGCTAAAAGAACAGATAGTGGTATTGCTACATAACGCAATCGATAAGCAAAAGCCAAGATATTC
>PDWI01003541.1_pt1 | contig 22807 bp, 20 predicted proteins | sample 1430891 | NCBI WGS metagenome assembly PDWI01 (sample SAMN01162508, study PRJNA174530) | Oral metagenome, whole genome shotgun sequencing project. | biome: Marine environment; feature: Marine mammal; material: Swab sample of the gingival sulcus; isolation source: swab sample of gingival sulcus... | reverse complement strand
GTTGAACCTGATACTGCATCTACGCCTTCTATTGTTCCTTTTGCAACAATTTCATCTAAAAGCTTTTCTGTCTTTCTCAAATATCTTGGTGTTTCATTGTGAGATAATATTTTTATTCCCACTATTTTTCCACCTTCGATTTTTACTTCTAGCTTCATTTTTCCGCCGTACCCTTTTGCTATACACTCATAGGTACCGTCTTTCATATCGCTATTTGCTTCTGCTAAACTTTCTAGCTTCTTTGCTTCTTCATCTTTACTGATTTCTTTTCCTTTGACTTCTACATTTTCTTTTTCGACTTTCTTTACTCCTTTTCCTAGGACTAAATCTCCATCTATTAATGAATCTGTCAAAGTTACTCCATCTGTCAATACTGTTACTTTATTTGCAAACGCTACTTTGTATTTACCTGGAAATGCAAATACTCTTTCATTTGCTCTAAATCTTTGTAACATTGTTACTATCTGAGCTCTTGTTGTCTTTCTTTTTGGACTGATTTTTCCATCATATCCTGTTACATATCCATTTGCTATTGCTGCTTTTATTGGTTCTTTTGCCCAATTTGATATTTTTTCGTTGTCTTTTACTATAGCTAAATCTACTTCTCCTTTTGCTCTTGACAATCTTGTAAGTATTGCAAATGCTTGCTCATTTGTGATTGGGCTCATTGGTCCCATACTTGTTTCTGACATACCGTTGATATATCCTGCTTTTATTGCTTTTGCAAATTCTGATGCATACCATGCATCTTTCTTTATATCACTAAATTTTGATATATCATCACTTTCTTCTAACAATCCTAAAGATCTGTTTACAAGTGTTACAAATTCTGCTCTTGTTATACTTGCATTTGGTCTTATTTTTCCCCCTTTTATTTCTTTTGATGCTACTTCTTCTTTCTTTCCTGAAGAAAGATCTTTCGCTCCAAATACTGAAAATTGCGGTATTGTTGCTATTATTATAGCTAATGCAATCGTTAATATCCGACTCACTTTTTTCATTTTTTCTTTGTCTTCTTTCAATTCGCTTCATCTAACTTTTTTTAGTCAAAGCTAACTCAATAACGTAATATAAGAGCTAATTTCTACGCAACATATTTTCCATATTTTTATGCATATAGATTAAGCTCTTATATCTAAATACCCTATTTTTTAAAATCTTAAACTTTATTTTTAAAATTTTAATTATTTCATTTCTACAGTTGCACCAACTTCTTCAAGTTTTGCTTTGATGCTTTCTGCTTCTTCTTTTTCTACGCCTTCTTTAAGCGGAGAAGGTGCTCCGTCTACTAGTGCTTTTGCTTCTTTTAATCCAAGTCCAGTGATTTCTCTTACCACTTTGATAACTTTGATTTTTTCTGAACCAGCACTTGCTAGAACTACTGAGAATTCAGATTGTTCGTCAGCTCCACCTGCTGCTGCTCCACCTGCTGCTACTGCTACTGGTGCTGCTGCTGATACTCCAAATTCTTCTTCACAAGCTTTAACTAATTCGTTTAGTTCTAAAACTGTCATAGATTTTATTGCTTCAATAATTTGATCTTTATTCATTTTAATTTCTCCTTTTCATTTTAATAATTTATATTCTTAATTATATTATTTTTAATATTAAGCTTCTGCTTCATTCTTTGAATCTGCAATAGCTTGGAATGTTCTAACTGCTTTTGATACAGGTGATTGGATACTACCCATAAACTTAGCAATAAGTTCTTCTCTTGAAGGAAGTTCTGCAAGAGCTTCAATACCCTTTACATCATATAATGTTCCTTCTACGATACCTGCTTTGAAAGACATTTTTTTATAGTCTTTAATAATTTTTTGTAAAACTCTTGCAGGTGCTATAGCATCTTCATATCCTATAGCAATAGCGCTTGGTCCAGCTAAAACGTCTGTAAGACCTTCATAATCTGTACCTTCGATAGCTCTTTTCATAAGTGTATTTTTATATACTGTGTAATCAACGCCTGCTTCTCTAAGCTTTTTTCTCATTTCATCAGCTTCTGCTACTGAAATTCCAATATAATCAATGATTACTGCTGATTGAGCTTTTTCTAGCTTACCTTTGATTTCGTCAATTACTAGTTGTTTCTCTTTATGTGCTTCTATACTCATATTTATAAATGTACTCCTCTCTATAAAATTTTTGGTACTTTATAAAAAATCTCCGTGCAAATAGCCCAGAGACAATATATTTATATTGTACCTCGGTGGGATATTAAGCTAAATTACATATAATTTTCGCCCCCACTGTCTTAGGCTGAATTTTCAATTTTAATATGCTTAACTTCATTATAAAATATTAGTTATGCAATTTTACTGGATTCAATTTCACTCCAGGTCCCATAGTTGAAGCTACTGATACGCTTTTCAAGTATTGACCTTTTGCTGATACTGGTTTTGCCTTAATAACAGCTTCTATAAGTGCATTGAAGTTTTGTTCCAATTTTTCTGCTCCAAATGAAGCTTTTCCAATAGGTGTGTGAATAATGTTAGTTTTATCTAAACGATATTCAACTTTACCTGCTTTAATTTCTTCAAGAGCTTTTGCTACATCCATAGTAACTGTTCCTGATTTAGGGTTTGGCATTAGACCTTTAGGTCCTAACACTTTACCTAGACGTCCAACTACTCCCATCATATCAGGTGTAGCAACTACTACGTCAAAATCAAACCAGTTTTCAGTTTGAATTTTTTGAGCCATTTCTTCTGCTCCTACAAAATCTGCTCCTGCTTCTTCTGCTTCTTGTGCTTTCGGTCCTTTTGCAAATACTAAAACTTTTTTAGATTTACCAGTTCCGTGAGGAAGTACGATTGCACCTCTTACTTGTTGGTCTGCATGTCTTCCGTCTACACCAAGTCTGATATGTGCTTCTACAGTTTCATCAAACTTAGCTTTAGAAGTTTTCACTACTAATTCCATCGCTTCTTTGACATCATAAAGCTCTGCTCTATCTATCAATTTCGCTGATTCTTGATATTTTTTGCCTTTTTTAGCCATTTTATTTCCTCCTGTGGTTCTAACGATTGACTCTTATGCCAATCTCCCATCTCATTAACCTTCTACTACTATTCCCATACTTCTAGCAGTACCTTTAATCATTGATGTTGCTGACTCTACGTTTGCTGCGTTTAAGTCTGGCATTTTCAATTCTGCAATTTCTCTAACTTGTGCTTCTGTTAGAGTTGCCACTTTAGTTTTGTTTGGTTCACCTGACGCCGATTTCAATCCTGCTGCTTTCTTTAAAAGAACTGCTGCTGGAGGTGTCTTTGTTATAAATGTAAATGATCTATCTGCATATACTGTTATAACTACTGGTATAATCATACCTTGTTGATCTTGTGTCTTTGCATTGAACTGTTTACAGAAGTCCATGATATTTACACCTTTTTGACCTAACGCTGGACCAACTGGCGGTGCTGGATTTGCATTTCCTGCTGGGATTTGAAGTTTTATAATACCTTCAACCTTTTTAGCCATATCTTTCTCCTTTCTTATTAAATTTTATCTACTTGTCCAAATTCTAGCTCTACTTTAGTGTCACGTCCAAACATAGAAACAGTAACTGTCAAAGTTTCTCTTTCCATATTTATTTCTTCCACTATTCCCATAAAGCTTTCAAATGGACCATTGATAACTTTCACTGAATCTCCTACCTTTACATTTAGTTCGATATGAACTTTTTCAAGTCCCATACGTCTAACTTCCTCATTTGTAAGAGAAATAGGTTTTGTTCCAGAACCTACGAAACCAGTAACACCTTGAGTGTTTCTAACTAAATACCAAGTTTCATTTGTTACAACCATTTTAATTATAACATATCCTGGAAAAACTTTTTTTGTCTTTACTTTGCGTTGACCACCTTTGACTTCAACGACATTTTCTGTAGGTACTACGATTTTCAAAATCAAATCGCCCATACCTCTGTTTTCTACAATTTTTTCAATGTTAGCTTTAACTTTAGCTTCATGACCTGAATATGTATGGACAACATACCACTTTGCACTATCCTCGCTGACATATCCTGTGTTTTCATCATATTTTACAGGTTTTGAGCTATCGTATTCAACATTGCTGTCTACCTCTTGTATTTCGCCTTGAACATCTTCATTCATTTCTACTATTTCATTTGTATTATCTTTAACAGTTGACATATCTCACCTCTATCATCTTCTTAAAGGCTAATTCCTAAAAGAGCTTTAAGCGCTGATATTACTCCTAAATCAACTATCCAAAATCCTACTGCGAAAAAAGCACATGTAAATAGAACTACCATTGTATATGAACCTAATTCTTTTCTAGTAGGCCAAACCACCTTTTTCATTTCTGTTTTAATACCTCTGAAATATTCCATTATTCCTGTGTTTTGGTTGTTTGGAGCATTTGAGGACTTCTTTTGAGCCTTTCCTTTTTCCATTTTCTTCACTCCTTATTTTGTTTCCTTATGTGTAGTGTGCTTTTTGCAAAACTTGCAATATTTTTCAATTTCCATACGGTCTGGATCATTTTTTTTGTTTTTAATACTGCTGTAATTTCTTTGCTTGCACTCTGTACACGCCAATGTTACTTTTATTCTTGCTCCTGCTGCCATAACGCCACCTCCTATGTCTATATATAGCTTTATACAAACCAAATACAGAGCCTTCCAGCTCCGTTGTTTGCTCGTTCTTATGCCCTGTCTTATAATTCCTTTGCTAAATGAACCTTGTTCATTAACAAAGTAGCTTATTTATAATATCACTTAAACGCTTATATGTCAAGCTAAAGTTACCATCTTCTATTATAGAATTTTCAAAAGAGCATCTAAGTTTTTTACACCTAAATGCTCTTTCATTTTTTATAAATACAATTATAAAAAATTTGGAAATTACATTTCTTTTTCAGATTTAATAAGTTTTGTCCATTTTTGATAACCGTCTTCTAGCTGTTTATATTCATAGCTATTTGTTGCAATTTTCATCGGATAGTAATACCACTTATTCTTATCTTGTAAATCTTTAAACTCTATTGTTCCATCTAATATGCCATCTTCTCTGACTTTTCTTCCAAGAAGATTGTTAGTCATCTCTACAATCTCAGCTCTAGTTATAAAGTTTTGAGGTCTAAAAGTATTATCCTTATATCCCTTGATATACCCTTTCTTCAATGCTGATTTTATAAACTTTTCTGCCCAATGCCCTTTTATGTCTGTAAAAGGACAATCTTCTAAATCCTCTACTTTTGAAAATTTAGAAATTAGAGTTACTATTTCCGCTCTTGTCATAAAATTAGATGGTCTAAAAGTATTATCTTCATAACCTTTTATTATTTTACCTTTTTGAAGTGTACTTATGTGTTTATTTGACCAATTATCAGCATTTACATCCTGTAAATTATTTTCTGATGTTCTGATTTCTTCTCTGTATTCATCTTCTAACAATCTAAAGAATATTGCTGCCACTTCTTCCCTGGTGATGTATTGATTAGGTCTGACAAAATTATCTGTATAGCCTTGTACATATCTCAGATGATCTATCGTATTCAATCTAGGATAATTATTTTTTTCCTTTTTCTTCTCAGGTTCTATCACTTTTTTCGGTGTCTTGCTAGAACTTCCACCTTTCTTTTTCTTCTTTTTCAACTTTTTAGGAACAAGTGTTAAAACAACTTCTTTTTTCGAGCCATCAGACAGTTCTATATAGGATTTTGAGGTAGTTTCTTTTTTTATAGCTTTTCCCACAAAATTTTTAACAACCTCTTTACTTTCATCATATCCCACATTGAATGAAGGTGCAAAAATCTTACCGTCATTTTTCACTTCAATATTTTTATCTATATCTTTTACTACAAGACCATCTTTTGTTTTGGGTCGTAAAAGTCTATCTCCATTTGTATTCCCTTCTAATTTAACTTTGACATCTTTGTTGTTATTCAAGAAATCATCTGCCTGTTCTTTAGTTATTTCAAAGTCTATATCAAATGTTTTTTCTTCATCTTTTTTCAAGTCAATAATTTTCAAAAAGTTTTTCTTGTCCCCTAGTACATCTGCTGTAAACTCTACTTTTACATTTTCCACGTCTTCAGGTCTAAAGTTTTTTATTTTAATCGTACCCTTCAAAATATATTTTGTTTCTTTTCCTTTTGAGATTACCTTTATTTCATAACTAGGAACATTCTTTTTATCTAATTTACCACTGCCCTCTAGCTCATAATCATACTTGTTATTTTCTCTTACGTGAAAATCGTTTCCCTTTATTTTTACACTTTTTTTGGTAAATAAGTTTCTTCCCCACACATTTTTTATTTCATATTGATAAGTTTCCAGTGTAGAAATCGGATATTTATCGTGTCCTATAACTTTAATAACCTTCTCCATCTGCTTATTGCTGTTAAATACAAATCCATTATCTATAACTTCTAATTGATCTTGTTTAGATGAATTTGTTTCTATATTATATCTCGTGTCATACTTACTTATTCCTACGATTTCCAATCTGCCTTTACTAGTCTTGGGCAAACCACCACCTATATCAAAATCTATGGACAAAATAGGTATATCGATAAATTCAGGGTTAATAAGCTTACAATTAGATGTGTTTATCTGTATTGCCATTCCACCATATCCACTAAACCAACCAGTTGAAATTCTTATAGGACTTTTGATTTTAACTCCATCTAAAACAACTTGCCCATCGGGATATTGAAAATTATCTCCTACACGAAAAAGTTTAACTCCATACCCTACTTTATTATCACAATTCAAAGTTACATCTTTAAATGTTACTTTACCATTGTATACTTCTACAGCAATTAACCCTTGCTTATGTCTATTTTTCTTATAATCTGCTTTTGTGCTTTTAAAGCCTGCATTAATACTATGTCCGTTTCCTAGCACACTAAAACTTTTATTGCCCCCTCGCATTAAAATAGTCTTTTCTGCCTCAACATCTTTCAACAAGTGTATGTTTCCGCCCTCTTCTACATCAGCTATTGCATGAAGTAGTCCCTCTGCAGTATTTGTATATTTCAATGCATCTTTATATTCTGCTACTTCTCCACCAACATAAATATTTGCTAAATCGGTTTCTGCAGGTTCAGAACCTCTCTTCATAGGCTTTGCTGTTGCTTCTTTTACTTTTTCTTCTGTTTTTACTTTTTCTTCTAGTTTAACTTTTTTTACTTCTTCCGCCGTCATTTCCATACCATAGACTGGCATAGTTCCTGCAACAATCATAAAACATACTAAAACAAGACTTATTTTCTTTTTTACGTTTTTCATATTGCAATCCCTTCTATTTTATTTTAATACAAAAAATTTATATATGCACAAATAATGCCAAAGGATACTCCACTGACACTTCTTGATTTATACCACCTTATTACAACTATAATATTACATTATTCCTCTTTGTCAAGTTTTTTAAACACTTTTTTACAATTTTCGTCAAATATTGATTAAAATAAACTTCTATGATACGCCTTAGCCTTTATGCAATCGGTTAAAATCTGTTCAGATAATTCTTCTACACTGTCAAATTGAACCTCGTCTCTCATTTTCGACAAAAATTTCACCTTTATACTCTTTCCATAAAGTTCCTTGTCAAAATTGAATATATGAGTTTCAATATTTTTTTTATAATTTTTCCCTTGAGATATTGTTGGTTTAATTCCAACATTACTAACGCTAGGATAATCTACACCATTATAACTACAAATAGTTATATATACACCATTTGAAGGAGTTACCATATTTTCATCTATCACTATATTAGAAGTGGGAAAACCTATAGTTTTACCAATTCTATTACCTACTACTACTTCTCCGCCTATAGAATAATCTCTGCCCAGATATTCTTTGCAAAGTTCCATATTTCCTTCTTCAATAGCTTTTCTTATCAAACTACTGCTTACAATTTCTTCAGAAACGGTGTACGGTTCTAAAATATGTATTCCAAAGCCTTTTTCTATCCCCTCTTTTATAAGAGTTTCTGGTGTTCCTGTTGCCTTATACCCAAATCTATAATTAAAACCACAATATGCTTGTTTCATAGAAAATTTTTCTATCAGTATAAAATCGATGAAATCCAACGGTTTCATACTTTTTATATTTTCATCAAAAGGTATATGAAACAAATAATCAACACCTAATTCTTCAATAATTTGCTCTTTTTCTTCCTTATATAATATATTTTTAACTACCAATTCTTCTTGACCCATATTTTTAGGGTGATTTGAAAAAGTAAATACTGCACTTTTCATATTAAAATTTTTAGCTGTTCTGACAGTTCTCTCTATCAATTCTCTATGACCTCTGTGTATCCCATCAAAATTACCTAAGGCTACTACAGTATTTTCAATGTTTTTTACTTCTTCTAAATTTCTAAAAATCTTCATTTCTCGCTCCTAAAATATTTTATGTGGTCTATATGCACCTATTTTTTTATCAAAATAGCCAGTACCTAAAAAATCATTTTCTACATTATAAATGCTATAAATTTGATGTTCTCCTGAATTTTTACCCTCTTGTTCTTGAATAAAATCAGATTTTTTCAAAATTTCCATATCTTTTACAGATATCTTTCCACCATTTAAAAAATATTTTTCTTTTTCCTTTTTGATTTTCAATTTACCCAGTTTATTCAAATGCAAATCTAATTTTTCAATTCTATTTTCTATATTCTGCAAGCCTACGTCTTCTCTTATCCATTTTTTAATAGTTTCAATAGAGATGCTTTCTTCTATTTTAAATGCACCTGTTTTCACTCTTTCAAGAGCAACCATTAAAGCTCCTGTAGATAACTTTTCTCCAATATCTCTACAAATTGATCTTATATACGTACCCTTGCCACAAATCACCTTAAAGTCAAAAGAGTAATCATCTAAATTGATTTTTAACAACTGAATATCCTCTATATATATTTTCCTGCTTTTAATTTCAACAGTTTCTCCCGCTCTTGCATAGTCATATAATCTTCTACCATCTACCTTGAGTGCAGAGTATTTAGGAGGTACCTGCTCAATTCCTCCTTTAAACTGCTTCAATATATCCGCTATATTTTTTTCTTCCAATGCCTTTTCCAAAACACTTTCTGAAACATTTGTATTCTCTACTTTCCCCCAAATATCTAAGGTATCTGATATTTGTCCTAGTCTCACTGTGCAGATGTATTCTTTTAAATCTAAATCAAAATACTGTATCCCTTTTGTAGCATTTCCTATACATATTGGCAAAACTCCTGTTGCCATTGGGTCTAAAGTCCCTGTATGTCCTATTTTTTTTATTCCTGTAGCTTTTCTCACAATATTAACACAATCACGAGAAGTATATTCCTGTGGCTTATATATGTTTATAACACCATCTATTTTTGTCATTGCATTTTCCTTATATATTCGTAAACTATATCTTCCATATATTTTGTCGCTTGATAACAAGGCATATTTAATTTTCCACCTGCAGCTTTAATATGCCCACCACCATTTATTTTTTCAGCTATTTCTGCTACATTTGCATTTCTTTTGGCACGCATACTGATTTTGCAACTACCGTCTTCTAGTTCTTTTACAAATACTGCGATTTCTACGCCTCTAACGTTTCTCAAAGTTTCTACTATTCCCTCAGTATCTTCCATTCTTCCGCCAGTTTTTCTTATCATATCCTGAGTAACACTAGAAATAATGCCTCTTCCTCCAGCAAAAACTTTCAGCCTCTGCAATATTTTATTATTCAGTATCAACTTCTGAAGCCTTATATTTTGATATAAATTTATACTTATCTCACTTGGTTTTGCACCATTTTCCATAAGCTCACCTGCAATTTTATGAGTCTCTGCTGTAGTATTTGAATATTGGAAATTTCCTGTATCTGTTGTAATAGCTGTCAAAAGTCCTTGAGCTATATCATTTTTAAGTTCCACTCCCATAGTTTTAATCAAACGAAATATTAATTCACCTGTAGCTGCTGCATCTGGATTTATATAATTAAAATCAAATACAGGTTTGCTAGTTATATGATGGTCAATACACCCTTTGATTTTACCTTCCTCAAACTTTTCAACTCTCTTTGGTAATCTGCTAAAATCTCCACAATCTATCATTATACATACATCTGGATTTTCTATTTTATCCATATCAAAAGTACAATAATCTTTTGCCAAAAAGTCTAAAAACCCAGGGACTTCATCTTCTATTAAAATATATGCTGTTTTACCTAAAATTCTTAAAGCCGAACAAAATGCTACACAAGAGCCCAACGCATCACCGTCCATATTTATGTGAGGGAAAAGCAAAATTGTATTTTCCCTTTTTAAAATTTCCGATATTTCTTCAAAGGAATTGTTCTCATTTAATGAGTTTTCTATTTTTATTAAATTTTTCACAATTTTTATCCTTTCTACTACTTCAACCACATAATTTAGACTTATTTATTTTAAGTAATTTTACTATAGAACTATACCCATTCTACAATTTTTTAAATAGTTCTTCCATATAGCTACCATACTCCATTGAATTGTCCATTTTAAAAATCAATTCCGGAATATGTCTTAACTTAACTTTTTGCCCAATACGTTTTTTTATAAGCCCTTTACTACTATTAAATGCTGTCAAAATCTCATCTTCAACATTATTTTTTTCGTTTTCTTCTTGTTTTAAACCAAAATGAGATATGAAAATTGTTGCATAACTACCATCTTTAGTTACTTCTACACCAGAAACACTTATTAGCCCAGAGGAAAGTCTAGGGTCTTTTATTTCTCTTAAAAGCATTTCCCCAACAATTTTCTTAATTTCTTCTCCCAATCTACTACTTCTATAGTTTGCCAATTATATTACCTCACTATTTTCTTGCTATCTCAACCATATGGAAGCATTCTATTACATCTCCCTCTTTTAAGTCGTTGTAATTTTCAAAACCAATACCACATTCAAAGCCTTTTTGAACTTCTTTTGCATCATCTTTAAATCTCTTTAGTGATGATATTTTGCCTTCGTGATATACTATACCATCTCTAACTAATCTAATTTCTGCATTTCTTACAACTTTACCGCTAGATACATAGGCACCTGCAATAGTTCCTACACCTGATACTTTAAATGTAGTTCTAACTTCTACTGTTCCCAACACTTCTTCTTTAAATTCAGGTTCAAGCATACCTTTCATAGCTGTTTCTACATCTTCTATAACATCGTATATTACTCTGTATGTTCTGATTTCTATTCCAGCTCTATCTGCCAAAGCCACCACTGTATTACTTGGTCTTACGTTGAATCCAATAATTACAGCGCCTGTTGTTTCAGCAAGCATTACGTCTGACTCTGTTACAGTACCTACTCCTGAATGTACTACTTTTACTCTTACATTTTCAGTTTTCAATTTTTCTAAAGAAGATTCTATAGCACCTACTGAGCCTTGAACATCACCTTTTACTATAAGGTTCAAGTCTTTCACTTCTCCTTCTTGAATTTGAGAGAATAATTTTTCTAAAGTTGTACTTGAATTTTTAGCAAGAACTTCTTCTCTAAGTTTATTTTTTCTCATTTCTGCTATTTCTCTTGCAATTTTATCTTCTCTAACTACGTTGAAAGAATCTCCTGCCTGAGGTACATCTGTAAGACCTAGGATTTCTACTGCTGTAGATGGCTCTGCCTTTTTAATTTTTTCGCCCCTAAAGTTGTTCATAAGTCTTATTCTACCTGCACAAGTTCCAACTACAACGCTTTGTCCAGAGTGTAAAGTTCCGTTTGAAACTAACAATGTAGCTACAGGTCCTTTAGATTTATCTAATTTTGCATCTATAACAGTTCCTAATGCCAATCTGTTAGGATTTGCTTTAAGTTCCATTATTTCAGCTTGAAGTAGTACCATTTCAAGAAGATGTACTATACCTTCTCCTGTTTTTGCAGAAACTTTTGCACTGATAGTATCACCACCCCAGTCTTCAACTAAGATTCCGTGTTCAGTTAAATCTTGCAATACTTTATCTGGGTTTGCTCCTGGCTTATCAATTTTATTTATAGCAACAATTATTGGAACTCCTGCTGCCTTTGCGTGACTGATAGATTCAACTGTTTGTGGTTTTACACTATCATCTGCTGCAACTACCAATATTGCGATATCTGTAACGTGAGCTCCCCTTGCTCTCATTGCTGTAAACGCTTCATGTCCTGGAGTATCTAAAAGTACAATTTTTTGACCATTTATATTTACTTCTGAAGCACCGATATGTTGAGTTATTCCTCCTGATTCCGAAGCAGTAACGTTAGTCTTTCTTATAGCGTCTAATAATGAAGTCTTACCATGGTCTACGTGCCCCATAACTGTTATTATAGGCGCTCTTTTTTCCAAATCTTTTTCATCGTCCTTAAAATCTTCTATGCCGATTTCTGTTTCTTCTTCTACAACTTTACCAATTACTACTTCAACACCTAATTCTTCTGCTAATACAAGAACTGTATCTTCGTCTATGTTTTGATTGATATTTGCCATTATTCCCAACTTCATCAACTTCATAATTACTGTTGATGTGCTTATTTCAAGTTGTTCACAAAAACCTGCAACAGTTATAGGTACATTTATTAAAGTAGTACCTTCTGGTAGTTCTTGTACTACTTCTTCCGGTTCTTCTTGCTTAGGTTTGTTTTGGTTTTTCTTTGGTCTAGCAATCTTCTCCAAAGATCTCATTTTATTCTTGTTTTTTGCACCTTTTTCAAGCTTAGCAAATTTATCTCTCTCTTTTTCTTTATGCTTTTCTCCTCTTTTGCTGTTTGGTTTTTCTACAATAGGAGTCAATTCATCTCTATCTGGAGTTTTTCTACTTCTATGCCCTTTAAACTCTTCATTATTTTTATCTTTCTTAAATCCAGAATTATCTCTATTTTGTCTATCTTGATTTCCTTTATTGCCTTTGAATTTGTTGTCTTTATTTTTTTGGTTGTCTTTATTTCTGTCTTCAGCTCCACGATTTTCTTTTTTTCTATCTTTGTTTTGATTTTGCTGACTTCTATGTTTTCTACGCTCTTCTTCTATAAGTTTTCTCTTTTTCTCAGCTTCTTCTTTTTTCTTTTTCTCAGCTTCTGGGTCAAATTTTTTCAATATTTTCAAAGTCTGCCCTTTAGTAGAAGTTTCTTGTTTTTTCTCAACCTTTTTATTTTCTACCTTTTCCATTTTTTTAACAGGTTCTTTTACGCTTTCTTCTTTTGGTTCAACAGGCTTTTTGCTTTCTTTTTCTTGATTTTTGTCTTCTTTTTTCTCAACCTTTTGTATTTTTCCATCGACGCCTACAGTGTGAACCACTGGCTTTTTCTTTTCCTCAACTTTTGCATCTGAATCTTTCTTTTCTTCTTTGTTGATTACAGACGTTCCAACAGTTGCCTTATGTGAAGTTCCTGTTTTTTTATCTTGTTCTTTTTTCTTTTGATTTTTAACTGTATTATTTACAGAAATTCCTGTTGCTTTTTTCACCTCAACCTTTGGTTCAAGCTCTTCTTTTCCCTGTTTTTTATTAGTTGCTTTTACGATTTTCGTTTCCTGCTTTACATTATTTTTATTTAAAGCATTTTTAATTACTACAACATCTTCTTCCTGTAATCCACTCATATGGCTCTTTACATCTATTCCCATATCCTTTATTTTTTCTAGTAATTCTTTACTAGGAATATCTAATTCTCTCCCCAATTCATAAACTTTTTTAGCTTTTACTGTCATAAGAAGCACCTCCTTCTATTTCAAACATACCGTTTTCTATCTCTTGTAAAATTATTTTGGCAAACTGTTTATCTGTAATCCCAAAAACACCTTTGCCTGTTTTGTTGAATATCTGGGACAACTCATCTGATTTCAAAAAAATCTTGTACTGTACATTTTGTTTATCTGCCTGACTTTTCATCTTTTTCAAAGTATTCTCTGACAAATCACTTCCCAATAATAATAAATCGACTTTCTTTCTTTTTATATAAAGTAAACAAGTGTTATATCCAAATATTACTTTTCCAGCCCTCTGTGCTAGTCCTGCATAACTTTCCAGCTTACTTCTCATTTTTATCACCTATATTATCATTAAAATAGTCTGTGATTTTATCCAAATCTTCTTGTTTAACTTCCATTTTCAAACTTCTTGAAAAAGCTTTTCTTTTTTTTGCAACTTCTAGGCAATTACTGTTACGGCACAAATACACGCCTCTACCTTTTGCTCTATTTGTTTCATCTACTGAAAGTTGACCTTCATAGCTTGCGATTCTTATTAAATCACGTTTATCTTGAGATACGTTGCAACCTATACATTTTCTCATAGGTATTTTTTTTTCTTTCAAATAAGCCACCTCAATTCTTAATTATCCAAGATTATTCAACTTCAAGTTCTACTATTTCATCTGTTGCTTCTTGTTCTTCCAAAATTTCATCTTCTATAAAATCTTCGTCTTCATCATAGAACTTTGTATGACTATTGATATCTATCTTCCAACCTGTCACTTTCGCTGCTAATCTAACATTTTGTCCTTCTTTTCCTATAGCTAATGAAAGTTGCTTGTCTGGAACTATAGCTATTGCAGATTTTGAATCTTCTAAAACTAATACTTTTTCTACTTTTGCCGGACTTAAAGCTCTAGTTATAAGCACTTCTGGGTCTTCATCCCACTCAACAATATCTATTTTTTCGCCAAATATTTCATCTACCACATTTTGTACTCTGCTTCCTCTGGAACCTACACATGAACCTACTGGGTCCACTGCCTCATCTTCTGTATAAACTGAAATTTTTGTTCTTGAGCCAGCTTCTCTAGCTATGCTTTTCACAACAACTGTTCCATCTTCTATCTCAGGTACTTCTCTTTCAAACAATTTTCTAACAAATCCAGGATGAGATCTTGATAAGTAAATCATAGGACCTTTTGGTGCCTTTTTTATATCCATTAGATAAGCTTTAATCCTTTGTCCTATTACGTATTTTTCTCCTGGCACTTGTTCATTTTGAGCAATTATACCATCTGCACTTCCAAGACTTACAAATATAATTCCATTTACTATTCTATGAATTTCTCCAGATAGGATTTCTCCTTTTCTATCTATATAGTTTTCAAACACTTTATCTCTTTCAGCTTCTCTAAGTCTATTCATAACAACTTGCTTAGCTGTTTGTGCTGCTATTCTCCCAAAATCTTTAGGCGTTACTTGGTATTCGATAAACTCTCCAAGTTCAAAATCTTCATCTAAGCTTTTTGCATCTGCCAAAGAAACTTCTGTCAATTCATTTGAAACTTCTTCAACTATTTCTTTTTGCATATAAACATTGACATCCCCTGTTTCATTATCTATGCTCACTCTAATATTTTCTGCTGTACCGTAATTCTTTCTGTATGCCGATACAAGTGCCGACTCTATCGCCTCAATCAAAACATCTCTCGACAGTTGTTTTTCTCGTTCTAGCTCATCTAATGCTAATATGAACTCCTTATTCATTTTCTTTCCTCCCACTATATAATTACTGCTAATTTAATTTTTGCTACCTTTTCTCTAGGTATTGATAAATTTTCGCCCTCTTCATTTAAAAGTAATATTTTTTCATCTTCTAAACCTAAAAGTTCTAATGTCAACTCTTTTTTACCATCTATCTTTTGATATAGACTTACATCTACCATTTTTCCGCTATACCGTTTAAAATCATTTTCTTTAATAAGTTCTCGATCAATTCCCGGAGATGAAACTTCCAAATAATAATTTTGAGATATAACATCTTCTCTATCTAAAATTTCACTTAAATACTTACTTACTTTTTGACACTGGTCAATATCTACAAATTTACCTTCTGGATTGCCTTTTACATCTATATAAACTCTCAAAAACCAGCTACCTGCTTCTTTTACAAATTCTACGTTGTAAAGTTCTAGTTCCTCGCTATCTAAAAATGATTCCAGCCATTGAGCGACTAAATCCTTTACTTTGCCTTTTGCCACCTTTTTCTCCTCCACTTATACAAACAGAAAAGTGGGCAAAACCCACTTTTAAATTTTAACTTATACATATATATGTATATACTATAGCACAATCTAAGAGAATTAGCAAGTTTTTATTAAAAACTAGGCTTTAATCAATGGCTTTTTCATCAATCAAAAATTGCTCTATCCCTATATACATAATTCCATTTTCATCATATTTAGGCAAGATATTATCCTTAACTATTACAATTTTTTTAAAGGAATCCTTTGTGTTTATAAGAGATTTTATTTCCTGTTCCCTTTTAATGTCGCTATCTACATTTAATGCTGATTGAATATAATATCTATTACCTCCGCTATTTACAACAAAATCAATTTCTAAGTTTTTTCTTAAACTTTTTTTATTGTCAACTTTATAATTGTATTCAACAACTCCTACATCTACATTTAACCCACGAATTTTAAGTTCATTATATATAATATTCTCCATAATATGATTGATTTCATTTTGTCTAAAATTTAATCTAGAATTTCTTAACCCAATATCAGTAAAATAATATTTATATGGTGATGAAATATATTTTCTACCTTTCACATCATATCTTCTAGCTTTTTCTATTAAAAAAGCGTCAATAAAATAATTTATATATTTATCAACTGTAAATTGTGAGATTTTTATATTTTTAGCTGATTGAAATGTATTAGATAATTTATTAGGATTGGAAAGAGAGCCTATAGATGACGATATTACATCTAACAAATCGTCTATTACTACCATATCTTTTAAAATTTTATTACGCTCAATAATATCTTTAATATAAGTGTTTGTAAAAATACTTTTTAAATACTTTGCTTTTTCTTTAGTATCTTTCATATTTACAACTGTAGGCATTCCACCATATAAACAATATTCATCAAAAGCAAATCTTTTATCTCCATTGTAACAAGAATAAAATTCTTTAAAAGAAAATGGATATACTCTAATTTCATCACCACGATCTCTAAATTGCGTAAGAACATCAGATGATAACATCTTAGAATTACTGCCTGTTATATATAAATCTACATTTTCAATTTTCATAAGTCCCATAATGACATCCACAAATGTAATTTTTGAATCGCTACTTTCAACATAAGGATTTTTCATCTCTGAAACAAACTGTATTTCATCTATAAAGACATAATATTTCTGATTTTTGTCCTTAATTTTTCCTCTTATATATAAATCTAATTCAAATGGATTTCTATATCTAATATTTTGGAAATCATCAAGTGCAAGCATTATTATTTGACTCTCTAAAACTCCAGTATCCAATAAATACCTCTTATACAGCTCAAATAGCAGGTAAGATTTACCACACCTTCTAATTCCTGTAATTATTTTAACTCTGCCATTATTTTTTTTTGATATTAACTTATCTAAATATCTAGGTCTTTTTACTACCATACGTTTTCTCCAATTTAAAACAAAATACAAAATACGCATTATTTTTAATTGTATCAATTATACTATTTTTCAAAAGCAATTTCAATAGCATTTAAAACAAAGTACAAAATACGCATTATTTTTAAATATTTTCTACATTTTTATATCTTCTATTTCAATCTATTTAGGTAAAATTTAAAAGTTTAAGTAAGGCAATTTGTCTATGCAAGAATTTGTCTTTTATGATGCGACAAAATTGTTAAAAACCTATTAAAATTTCAACTGTCTGAGCGATATTATTTTACAAAGCGAGTTTTGAAATTTTCAGATTTTTAAGATTTTGAGCGAAATAAATAGAATTCTTGAATCAACAAATTGGATTACTACATTTTTGTATCTTCTGCTTCATTTCTTTGGTACAAATTAAAAGTTTAAGTGAGACAATTTGTCTATGGGAGAATTTGTCTTTTATGATGCGACAAAATTGCAAAAAATCTATTAAAATTTCAACTGTCTGAGCAATATTACTTTACAAAGCGAGTTTTGAAATTTTCAGATTTTTAAGATTTTAAGCGAAATAAATAGAATTCTTGAATCAACAAATTGGATTACTTAAACTTTTAACCCTGAAACGCCTCACCTTTTGTGTCAAAAATGTCACGATTTTAATATGATGTGTGCCACTTTTTGCACATCCAAACTAACTCTTCCCATATATAAACAATTTATTATCCCTACCAAACTCCTTGTATTTACATATTTTTTTAAAGTTTTCTACTTTGGCATAAATATTGCAATAATAATATTACAAAGATATTATTTATTTTCATATCTTGTCAAATATTTATACGTTATTTTTTAATTTTAGAAAGAAGGTTGTTTTATGAGAGAATATATGCCTTATGGAGAAGAAACTCCCTATATAAAAGCTGGACCTTTTAAAGTTAGGTTTCCTTTTATACACTATCGTTTTGAAATAGCAGATTATATACAAGGTTTACTTATGTGTGCTGTCTGCCTTGGAGCCATACCTCTTTTACAAGACAATTTAGGTATGCCTTTTGAAGTAGCACTTGCAATAGTAATATTAAATGGATTTTTATACACTTGGCACACTTTTTTAGGTGACCCCGTTATACCTGGTTGGATTACTCCTGCAATACCACTTTTGGTAGCATACTGTCTTGCCTTTCCAGAAGGTCAAGCTAGAATGCACGCACTAGTAGCATTTGAAATAACTCTTGGGGTTTTTGCAATAATCCTAGGTTTAACAGGTATTGCTGGAAAAATAATCAGCCTTATTCCATCTTCAATAAAAGGTGGTATCATCTTAGGCTCTGGTATATCTGCAATATTTATGATTTTTAAAACTGGCGGCAAATTTGAAGTAATGCCTTATACTACTGCAATTTGTCTAATAGTTGCATTTTTCCTACTTTTCTCAAATGGAGCTAGATACTTAGCAAGTAGATATAAATGGTTTGGTGTAATTGGAAATTTAGGCATACTACCAGCAGTTCTAATGGCTATCATCGTAGCACCTATAATCGGCGAAGCTGGTATGCCTAATATCGTTTGGGGTTTTTCAACACCTGATTTCCATGCACTTTGGACTGATTGGGTACCTTGGGGTACTTTAGGTTGGCCATCTCCAATGAAATTTGTACAAGCTATTCCAACAGTTGTAGCAATATATATCGTATTATTCGGAGATGTAGTTCAATCACAATCTTTAGTAAGAGATGCCGACGTTTCAAGAGATGATGAAAAAATAGATTACAATCCTAACAGAGCTCACCTTATATTTGGTATAAGAAATACTGTTATGGGGGTTATTGGTCCTGATATCACAATGTGTGGACCTCTTTGGGCAGCAATGCAAGTAGTTGTATCTGATAGATATAAAAAAGGTAAGAAAAGTATGCAATCACTATTTGGTGGTGCAGCTAGTTTCCGTTTCGGTACATTTACAGGTTACTGGTTGATGCCAGTTGTAACTCTTTGTCAACCAATTCTAGTTGTTGCATTATCTCTAACTATGATTGTACAAGGTTTTGTAAGTGTTCGTATAGGTGTACAACAAACTAAGTCATTTACAGATTTAGGTATATCTGGTGTTATTGCTGGTGTTATCCTTGCAAAAGGTTCTGCTTGGGGCTTAGGAATTGGTATCCTTGCTTGTCTACTTTGCTACGGAAAAGATTTCCTAAAAGGCGATACAACATTTGGTCACCTTTGGTCACCAGAAGTTGAAAAAATGAGTGAAGATAGCGAAAACTTAGAAGCTGAAGCTTCAGTGAGTCAAGACCCAGTGCTTACTGACAAATAGTCCTTTCTTTTATAATTTAATATAATAATAAAGTATTTATTTGAATAAATTTACAACTGAAACGAATTTGCTATAAATTTAAGTAAATCACTAAGAAAAACAGATGATTTTTTATCATCTGTTTTTCTTTTCCACCATATATTTTTTCAAGTAAAATTCTACTTTGTAAATTTGACTTTTCACAATTTTTTAGATAAACTTACATATAGAAATAAAATAATAATTCCAATACTTAAAAGGAGTTTTCTATGTTTAAATCTATACAAACACGCATAATGTTTTATTTTATACCAGCTAGTATTATTACTACTATTATTTTAGTTTCAATGCTATTTTATAGTCATTATGCCCTTTTTAATGAAGATTTTGACAAAGCTATGATTAGAAACCTAAATTTATCAGAAAAATCAATATCACAAATACATCGAAACACAAAAACTTCTTTGCAAAATATTAATTATAACTTTTTATCTTTTAATGATGATATTGAGGTTTCTATTATTTCAAAAGATGAAATAATTTATGGCAATACAGATATTCAAATATACGATTTAAACTTTCCTAAGCATATATCCACTCAGGACACCTATAAAAATCAACTATATTATAAATCATTTATTAGTAAGTTCAGCGACCCATCTTTAAAAGGTTATTATCTTGTGCTAGATGTACCTGTATCAAAAACAACTGAAAACATAAATAACCTTATTACACTAACTACTATCCTACTTATTATAACTTACATATTCTTTTGGATTTATGCAAAGAGAATATCTTTTGCCATACAAAGACCAATAAAAAAACTATCTTATTTGGCAGAAGATATGGTAAACGGACAACTAAATACACAAATACAAATTCCTTCTGGAAACGAATTATCAAATATAGCTGATTCTTTCAACAAGATGCACAACGATTTAAAATCAGTTATGGCTGAAGTATTACTAAAAACTGGAGAAACAGCTGAAATTAGTGAGATAATGGAGTATGTTCACAGTGCAAAAGCCCATGTTCCATCAGGTATAATAGGTGTTGATAATAGCGGTATAATTACTGTTTTTAACGACACAGCTCACAATATAACTTCAATTCATCCAGATGACATACTTGGAAAAAATATATCAAATCCTATGCCAGTGGGTATTCACAATCTAATTTCATCTCTCAAAAACTGTCTATTAATGGGAAGAATTAAACTAAAAACTATAACAGAAATATATAATCCCCTAGGTCAAAAATTTACAGTACTATATAATACAATGATTCAGTTTGACCAAAACAAAAAAGTTATAGGCGCTTTAATACTTTTTAAAAGAATTGAAGATATAGAAAGATTTGAAAAAAGTGCGGAGCAAAATCGTTCATTACAATATTTAGGTGAGATTTCTGCAAGTTTAGCCCACGAAATGAGGAATCCATTGACTAGCATCAAGGGCTATACCCAGTATTTACAGATGATATTAGAGGGAAATAAGGATGTTGAAGATGAGCTTAAAATTATTACCAACGAAACAGACAGATTAGATGTAATGCTAGGCAATTTCCTAAGGTTCGCCAAACCAGATATACCAAAAAAAGAAATTTCTGATTTGAATAAATTGTTATCATATGTTTTAAATTTAATGAAAACAGAATTCCCTGAAAATATAAAAATCGTAGAAGATTACGGTTCTATACCTAACGTTATGATAGATGTTTCACAATTTGAATCTGTTTTTATGAACTTATTTATAAATGCCATACACGCTATGAAAGATGGTGGTACACTAAATATAAAAACTCACTACAGCGAAAAAAGAAAAATGGTAGTTTTAGAAATTTCAGATACTGGTATAGGAATACCTCAAGATTTTGCAGATAAAATATTCCTGCCATTTTCTACAACAAAATCTGATGGAACCGGACTAGGTCTTTCAATTTGTAGTAGAATTGTAGATGCTCACAACGGAGTTATCGAGGTTGAAAGTCAAGAAGGTAACGGTGCTAAATTCACGATATTGTTAAGAGGTTAAGCCAAAAGGAGAATATATGATTAAGAATATACTGATTGTAGATGATGAGATAAATGTAAGACAGCTTTTATCAAAAATATTGAAAAATAATGGTTATACAACATTTACTGCAGAAAACGGAGAATCTGCCCTTTCAATTTTAGAAATGGAAAATATAGATATAGTGATAAGTGACTTAAAAATGCCTGGTATCACTGGTATTGAACTTTTAGAAAAAGTTAAAAAAATCAACTCTGATATTGGCTTCATAATAATCACTGCTTTTGCTACAACTCAGACAGCAATAGATGCTCTTAGAAATGGTGCAAATGACTACATCACCAAACCTTTTGATATAAATGAAATTTTAAATTCGGTAAAAAAACTAGAAAATGCTCAAAATCAATTAACTGCTCTCGTTTCAGATGATAAAGGTTTCTTTTCAGAAGGTCTTAAAAGCCAAAGTCCCAATATGCAAAAAGTCTTGGAGTTTGCAAAGCAAATATCTACATCTGAATCAACAGTTATACTTACAGGTGAAACTGGTACAGGTAAAGAAGTTTTAGCTACAGCAATACACAACTGGAGCAATAGGTGTGATAAACCTCTTATAAAAATAAACTGTGCTGCAATTCCTGAAAATCTTTTAGAAAGCGAACTTTTTGGCTATGAAAAAGGAGCATTTACAGGTGCTTCTACATCTAAACCAGGTAAATTTGAAATTGCTAATCAAGGTACATTATTTCTTGACGAAATAGGGGATATTTCCCCTAGCTTGCAAGTCAAACTACTTCGTGTTCTTCAAGATAAAACTTTTGACAGATTGGGTGGTATCAAGCCTATCAATGTAGATGTAAGGATTATATGTGCAACAAATAAAAATCTAAAAGAGGAAGTCCAAAAAGGTAACTTCAGAGAAGATTTGTTTTATAGACTAAATGTAGTACCAATACACATACCGCCTTTAAGAGAAAGACTTGAAGATATAAATGATTTAATATCTCATTTCCTAAACAGATTTTCTGGAAGTAAACCTCAAAAATCTGTAAGCTCAGAAGCATTTAACTTCCTGCAGGAATATTCTTGGCCAGGAAATATAAGAGAACTGGAAAATATAATGGAAAGATGTGCTGTTGTTTCAACAGGTAGTATCAT